>Ga0075898_122_pt1 | contig 5130 bp, 6 predicted proteins | sample RifGroA1_FD_67972 | JGI IMG/M metagenome (GOLD analysis project Ga0075898, IMG submission 67972) | Parcubacteria bacterium GW2011_GWA1_50_14 | reverse complement strand
TGCTTGAGCGTTCGAAACGGGTTCAAGGCGGAGAGAATGCCACCGAGTTTTATTGAGCTTGCCATTGTATGATTTCTATAATAATTATATCCCTATATGGATCCTTTTTCCAAAGCCGTTCTTTTCTCCAAACGGGCATCCGCCGCGTTCCTCGATCTTGTATTCCCGCGTATCTGCCTCGGATGCAAGCGGAAAGTTGGCGGCGAAGTCCCCCTCTGCGCGGCGTGCGAGGCGAATCTGCGCCGGAACACGACATTCTTCTGCGGCTCCTGCCGCGCGCGGCTTCCGTACGGCAAGAAAATATGCCACCGCGATTGTCCCTATGTCCTTGGCGCCGCCGGAGATTACCGGGACGAGACCCTTCGCAACCTTATCCATGGGCTTAAATTCGAAGGCGTGCGAAATGCCGCGGCTCCGTTGGGAGAATTCATCGCGCGCTACCTTGTGTCCGTAAATCTCGCGGCCGAGGGATTCGCGATCGTTCCCGTACCGCTCTCCCCTGAGCGCGAACGAAAACGCGGGTTCAACCAATCGTTTCTTATCGCAAACGCGCTCGCCGAGCGCCTCCACCTGCCGGTACTTGACGGCGCTGTTATAAAAATAAAAAACGCTCCGCCACAGAGCGAAGCCAAGGACCGCGAAACGCGGAGCGAGAATGTCCAAGGATGTTTCGCGGTTACCGATCCAACTATTATTAGAAGAAACATTCTACTTGTGGACGACGTCACAACTTCTGGCGCGACGCTCCACGAAGTCTCGCGGTGCTTGAAGCGCGCGGGGGCAAAAACGGTCATCGCCGCGGTTGCCGCAAAAGCGTGATCCGCGCAGAAGAAAAGATGTGACAGTGACGATTTCTTAAATACCGTGTTTCTGCCAAGTATGTTTTGAGGAAGCTCTCAGAGCTCCGACGGGCTTGGTCTCCAAAAGAGCCGTCGGAGCGAGAGGCAGCGGGCGCGAGCCGCTGGAGCGAGCGAACCGCGGTTCCGAAAGGCATACTTGGCAGAAGTGAAAGTACCACCGGCGTAACCGTCAAATACAGTTCGTTGAGCCGGGAGAAAATCCATGATAAAGTAAAGAATATGGAGGTGCGTTGGAAATCCCCCGAGTTCGAATACCGCGCGAAAGATATTTCGTGGTACTGGATAAGCATCGTTGTCGCGGCTCTCGTCTTGGGAGTGGCGATATGGCAGAGAAACTTCCTGTTCGGTTTTTTCGTCGTGCTTGCGGAGATACTCGTCATCGTCTGGGCGAACAACAAGCCGAAGGAGTTCGAGTTCAGGGTCGCCGATAGCGGAGTTGAAATTGTCGGGCAGAAACAGTACCCTTATGCGGAAATCGAAGCGTTCGACATCGAAACGGATAGCCCTGGAGAATGGGCGGATCTCCGATTCCGCCTCCGCCGCAAGTTCCGGCCACCGCTTCATGTTCTTGTTCCCAAAAACCGCGGAGAAGAAGTAAAATCGGCATTAAGTTCCCGCCTTCCCCAGGAGGAACTCCCCGCGTCGTTCTTCGAAAACCTGGAAAGATTTTTCGGCTTCTGAACGCCCTCGTCGTTCAACCCCGACGCAAGGTCGGGGCAAGATAATTGAGAAAATAACGAAAGAGGGATACATTAAGCTGGCGGTATAAATATTGCCCTCGTCGTTCAACGGACAGGACACGGGATTGCGGATCCCGTGATAGAGGTTCGATTCCTCTCGAGGGCACACTTCAACTCGCTACGCTCGCTCAGTGCAGGCTACTCGTTTTCCGCTTGCGCTCCTAGCCCCGCCTTCGTCCGCCAGTTAGCGGACTACGGACGGGCAGGCAAAATGCCTAAGTCCTGCCTGCCGGCAGGCAGGCATACAACCGGAAAACTTCGCGTGCTGTTGCAGGAGTTCTTTGACTCAAAACGGAACTGGCGGTTTTTAGCAGGAAAAGAAAATATTTTCATAAGGGCTGGGCACAAGAAACAGCAGAAATGATGGTTTTTTATTTGGGATTGACTTTGAGTTTAAAATATGCTATGCTTGCAACAGCGCAAGAGGCGGGCTATTGTGGCTTGATAACAACGCGACCCACAACGGAAAGGAGCGGGAAGATCATGGGAAGAGCGAGGTATTCCGATATGAGTGAGATGGCTATGCTCGGTTTCTTAGTCAACGCGCTGGAGAGCAGGAAGGGCGGCGACGGCGACACCGGAATCTCATTTCCCCGCACCGACGCGGAGGACATGAGCAAGGGTGCGCGGTTCATTCCGGGCGAGGTCACGCTGGCTCGTCGAGCCGGCAAGAAGGTCAACTTCGTGACCGAGTGCGGGCCGAACTGCTGGTACTGGGAGATGCCCGACGGCTCTCGCATCTACCACTATGACTCGATGACCTACCACTCCATCGGCACCGCGAACGGCCGCAAGGAAGTGAAGGGCGACTACAGCACGAATTTCGAAGACGGGGCAGGTCCCTGTCCTCACTGTGGCAATCCCAACACGAACGGCGGCACGATCAAGCAGTGACCCGACTCTCAGTGTTCCATCACGCCAAGAGCCCCTCGCAGGACACGTTTCTGCTTGGGGCTCTGCTTTTTTTCTAAATGAGATGTTTAGCTTTTGGAGCGGCTCGTGATAAAATTACCGAAAGATGATTTATTTTTAGGGTTATGCGCCATTTCGTACTTAAACTTATCGGAGTGCTCACCATCATTCTCGTCGCCTTGATAGCGATCTTTCTTTGGGCAACAAGAGAGCGCCCCCACCTTCTTCCAGGGTCCCCCTTTAGTAGTGTGTCGGAAGGGTTCAAGGGCCCCACTGACCCGCCGAACATGAAGGGTCCAACCGGGCCGCCGCCGAATTATTAGTATTGAGAATTGAGGAGGAAGGGTATAGAATAGTGCGTGTAATTCGTCTTCGCGATATAAAGCGGGCTTGCCCGCCGAAGCTCGCTACGGCGAGCGCCTGCCTGCCGGCAGGCAGGAAGGCGGGGTTAGTATAGTGGCAGTACACGATCTTGCCAAGATCGAAGCGCGAGTTCGATTCTCGTACCCCGCTCAAAAACCCCCAAAGACATAAACGAGAACTGTGGAGGATTCTATCAGCGGAGCAGTGAATTAAGCGCGGCTCGCGTTTTCGGACCAACAATTCCAAGGCCAGAATCGCCTTCTTTAACCACGCCGTACTTCAGCTGAAAACGCTCAACAGCTTGATTGGTCAGTTTTCCGAAATAACCTGAAACAATACCTTCGGGGTAGATATCCGGCCCCAGTGCTTTAAGGAGAGTCTGCAATGCCAAAACATCAGGGTCGCTCATGCCGCGTACGAGGAGCTTCTCGTACGCACCGCTTGCAGGAATGCTCTCTTTGGGAATTTCCCCCGGTACAGACGCAGAGGCAGGGGCAGTAGTTGCGGTCAATTGAGTTGTAGTAGTCACAGTCAATTGAGTTGTTGTGGCGATCGTAGTAGTAGCCTGGGTCGGAACCGAATAGGTACCGAAATAGCTCGCACCGGCGGCACTTGCCGTCGGTGAACACTGGGAGTCAGTCGGCGTAATCGTCAGACTTGTGTTGCTTGTGTTTTGTGAGGTTATCGTAACTTTCTTTATTCTGTCGTTGGTACATTCGGTGGCGACAATCGTATCGGAGGGAGCGCCGGCGACCGTGAGGTTGCGAGAGGGCGACCGAACGGTAAAGTTACTCCCCGTGGGTATTGCCACTACTATATTCCCGGCATTCACCATAAGCGAAGTCGCTTGAGAACCGCTAATAATTGTAAGCGTGATGTTCGGCGAACTAAGAGCAACAGCGGTGTCAACGTTGTAATTCAAATCTGCTCCCCATACCATCCCTGGCGCCCAAGCAACAACAAGAAGTCCAAAAGCGATGGATAAAAAAATCTTTTCTGCAAGAGTAAATTTTTGCCTATGGATTCTTGGCAAATTCATGTTTTTTCAAGCACATTGAATGTGAAACAATTTCAAGCTCTCTTGAGGCGATACATCAAAACGTCTGCGGATAGAGCGCGCTTAATGCTTCCAGACATCCACCCGCCAAGTGCCAGCAAGAGGAACAATCGTGGTGTTGTTGTTCAGAATTGCACACAGTCGCACCGCCACTACATTCGTAGATGTCACAAAGGCGCTCCACGAAGTGTTGGTGGCAACATTGCTTGGCGCGCCGGATACAACAGTATTGCCCGTGTCAGCGCCGGTTACAGAGATCGTCTGCTCGTTACAGGACGTGCTGGAGCTTATTGAACCAAAAGCTAGAGACGCAGTCGCTGAAATGTGAGAGGTTATTGCCGTCCCGGTCGAAACCGTGAGTGACGTATCGGCTATAAGCACGGAAGATGATGCGGTTCCCGGGAATCTCACTGTTTGTCCAGCTCTTCCAATCGCGATTGTTGTCGCCGTGCTTGTGCCAATCTCCATGATTCCGGAAGCGTCAATGATAGAGGAAGAAACATTACCCGGGAAGGCGACGGTTTGCCCAGCCCTACCGACAGTAATGACCGTGGTGTCTGTCGTTCCGATATTCATCGTCGTGGAGGCATTAATGGTCAACGCCCCATCACCGGTAAACTGCGTTGCGGTAAACGTAAGAGCGGCCCCAGCAACTCCTGCGCCCAGCACCAAGATAAAAAGTGCGAGACCAAGAGATTTCTTGAGGAGTACAGAAACACTATGTAATTTTTTCATTTGTTTAGCGATTTCAAAGCGACTCTTGAAAGTAACCTATCAATACTCGAACAAAAAAGAAGTATTGAAGTATTATTGCACGACCTTTAGCTAATATGAGAAATAGTAACCCCATAACCTCCAAAACAAAAGAGGCAAAGTTATCCACAGGAAAGCTCCCGCAGTTGGCGGCACTTTAAGATAGTGGGTCGAACCCAGACATTTTGATGGTGCCCCACTAATTGCCAACCCCTAGCCAGCATACACAGCACAGAACGAGCAATGTGAAGTATGCGTGAACCACCTTGGTTTTTCGAGTATACTTCTTTCGGTTTTGACTAACGATTGCCCCTGTCGTAGGATAATATGGCTATAATTCACGCATTTCGTAACCAATTTATGAGTCCATCGTTGTCTTTTCCAGATGGCGAGGCGTATATAGTAGAAAGCGCCGTCAAGGGTGAGGCCTCGGCTTTTGGCCTTC
>Ga0075898_126_pt1 | contig 5146 bp, 3 predicted proteins | sample RifGroA1_FD_67972 | JGI IMG/M metagenome (GOLD analysis project Ga0075898, IMG submission 67972) | Parcubacteria bacterium GW2011_GWA1_50_14 | reverse complement strand
TCTCCAGTTCACCGTTCCTGCGGGAATATCCGCGGGCTCCTATAACTTCCAGATCATAAACGCGAACGGACAAGGCAATCTGCCGACATTCCAGGTTACCGCAACCGCCGCCACTTCAACCGTTTCAACTCCGCTAACGAACACCACCACATGCGCGGGAGCCGGCTTATCGGCGGATGTTTACGGAGGCCCGAACAAACAGTGCTGCAGCGGACTTGTGCTCCAGGGGGGGCTATGCAACGTTCCGCAAACCGATGTCGCTCCGGTAACCACTCTAAATCCACAGCAGATGGCAAGCGTCCTTGAGTCCTTAAGGGCGATCCTCCAGGCAATGACGACGGGCGAACAGGTCAATCATCAATAGAAGGACTGGGATTTCCGTACGAGAAAACAGGGCGGCATCTGCCGCTCTGTTTTGTTTGCGCTCTCTTCTTCCGCTTGTGTTGAAACTGACCGAATTTCCGAAACGTAGAAAAAACTCCCGACATGGGAGTTTTTTCCTGCCCGCAAACGCTAAAACATTAGCTTTTTCTCATTATTCCAATACCATTATAGCGGGTTTGTTAAACGGGCTAAACGGTCTATGTATTTTTTCCCACAGGATTCTTTCAACTCGGCTAAAACCATTTGCACTGACTTATAGGGGCTCACTGGCAAAGAATCAATATATTTATACTTTTTATACTTCGATTGCCACAAAGTACCAAGCAATCCATTTAGGCTTACAAAGAGAGAATATAAAATCGTATCTGCTTGTTCTGGCATCAACTTGCCGAAATAGCCTGGTTTGTGATCAGGAAAACGGAGATGAACAGTGAGCGGACCAATTTCGTTAGAAAGCATCCTCACAGATGCATAGCGAATAACACCGCTGGAATGCTGCAGCAATTGAAAAAGCCAGGGGAAAAGAAAATCAGGATTCTCTTCTTTGTTGTGTAAATAGTAAATGACCGAAGTTGCGGCAACAAAGTTTTCTTGTTTCCATTCTTCAAAAATTTTGGCGTACTCGATAGACGCGTTGTTTATGAGGTTTTTGATATCTTCAAGGTCATTCCGGCCGCTCTGCGAACTGTATAATAATTTTCTTACTCTGCGGGCAGCTAAGCGGCTATCGCTCTTGTTGCCACGCAAAATTGTATCAAAACATTCCTTGACGGTATTCATGGCAGCTATTTTTTATTTTCCCTTTGAACCATTCTAATTTTTGCCCGCCCGGCAAGAACGCGGAGTTGGGTTTTTGTCGCTGTGATTTTTCAATCATTCCAAAGTTCTAATTTGGCAAGACGCGACTTAATTGCTCCTCTTGTTCTATTGAATGTTTTTGTAAGATCGGCAACGGACGAGCCCTTCAAAAAGAGCTGCCGCAATTCTTCATCTTGTGTTTTGTCCCACGGTAAATAGGCATTCAGATGTTTCTCTCTTATTTTTACAAAATCGGCTGGCGCAGGAATTTCCTGCGCAAATTTTTTATCAAACATGAGTCGAGCTATTCGAAATTTTTCATATGAATACATGCCGCCGAGTCTTTCAAATACGGGCGTTAGTTTATCGGTCCTCAGCGCGCGGAACGCGTCGTGAATTTTGGTGATTTCCTGCTCGAAACCGCGCGCGAGATGTGCAATATCCTGTGCCGATAGTTTATCGAGCGCATGGAGAGATTCCAAATGCTCTAAAATTGTTTCCTTGGTCCGGCTACGAATTCTCGCAACATCAGCAATCGTCTTTCCCGATCGAATAAGGGCAAGTGTGCGTTCCCAGCGCCGTTCGCCCCGAGTATTTTCACTATTGCGAGCCGCTCGCCTTGCCGAAGCCATCAGCGAAGCGCAGGTCGGTGGAACACGAAACGTTTTCGGAATATCACCTCGGCTTTCTGAAATAATTTTTCCTCCACATGAGCGAATGAACTGCTCGCGCATCGCAACAACTTCATCTTCGGCCATTCTGCTGAATATATGTATTGTCTGCTCCGACTGCGCGCGAAACCTTGCATCATGAGCTAATACGTCTGGGTGTACTTGAAATGCGCGCTCGTTCCAGCCGAGAAGATACAGGCCAGAAAGCCGCCGAACGCGCGAAAGCGCGACATAACCTTGTCCAAATTCAAAAACATCGCTTAAATCCATCACCGCCTCATCTAGGCTCATGCCTTGACTCTTATGTACTGTGATTGCCCAAGCAAGACGAAGTGGTAATTGCGTGATTCGCGCACGAATTTTCCCATTCTCTTCCACTGTCCAGTTCATTGGTTCAACCTCAATCTTTCTTCCATTTCGCGTTTTTGTGATTGGATATCTATTGTTCTTATCAAAATCTTCGATGGTGCCAAGCGTGCCATTTACGAATCCCTCTTTCGGATTATTTTTCGTAAACATCACCGTTGCTCCAATTTTAAGACAGAGCGTCTCTGGTGAAAGACACCCCTTTTGAAGTGTAGAGGTGAGAGCATTCGGACCTTGTGAAGACATAGTGAACACCTGCGGCTCGCCAGGAAGTTTGGCGAGTATTTCGTCATTAACGCGATCCACATCGGCATTATGCGAAAAGAGCTTTGGTGTACCACTTGGTGCAGTATGATATCCAATTTTTCTTGTTTCAATCTGGCATAAATGATCGTTTCCAAAAATATTGCTTCGGATTGCCGAGAGTAAGGCAAGAAAATCTTTATCGTCCTGTCGGTATTGTTCGGTGAGATAGCAGACGATTGGGTTTGCTCGCTCCCATGCGGGAGAATCATAGGCGAAGCGGCACAAGGACTCCTTAGTGAGCGTAGCTGGCGTTTTGCTTCCCGTTTCTATTTTCATAACTGGCGGCAACTGGAAAAAATCGCCGACCAAGACGATTTGGATGCCGCCAAATGGCTCTTGCCTTTGTTTAATTTCGCGGCAAACAGCATCAATAATAGAAAAAGTATCCGGGGGAAGCATGGATACTTCATCTATAATGAGAACTTTTGTGCGCCGGACACGTTTTACGATATACTTGCTTGACGCGATTTTATTAAGACCGTATTTATCCAGGCTCGTTTTAATTCCTATGCCGCTCCATGAGTGAATTGTCATTCCGCCTATATGTGTTGCGGCAATACCGGTTGAGGCCGTGATCGCCGGCTCAATGCCTCTCGCGCGCAAGTACGCCACATATTCATTGATTGTATGCGTCTTGCCAGATCCCGGTTCACCGGTCAAAAAAATGTTCGCGCCGGTTTTCAATATTGACAGCGCTTGAGATTGAGTCATGTAAACTTTATATTACTTTTTTTCTAATTTTTTTCAATAACTCCGCGTTCTTGGCGAGCTTGAAAGCCCCGCCCCGCAGGCGCGGGGCGGAATAGCCACTCTTAAAAAACGAAAATCCGACTTTTTCTGAAAATCGGAAGTTCGTATCTAGTTTCTTGGCTCCCTCTGTACGACGAAATCCGAACCCATTTTCGGGAAACTGTAAGAACTGCCATTCGGAGGTTGAAAATGGGATGATAAAATTGTAGTATCTTAACTGTTGCCGGCCCTGTTGTTTATGGGACAATCGGCTCGCAAACTATTCCGGCGTAGCTCAGCGGTAGAGCGGCTCCCTGTCAATACATTCGACAAAGCTCAGTATTGATGCTGAGCGAAAGTCGAAGCATCAAAAGGCAGCCTTGTGCAGAAATGCGCAATGGAAAAACCGGGCTAATTCGGGGAAATCTCTAAGAGACAATCCCGAGCTAAATTCCGAGGCGAAGCCGAGGACTTGTCCTGAGCTTTGCCAAAGGATAAATGTGTAGAGACTATATACCCGGATCCCGTTAGGGATATGAGATAGTCCAGTCCTTTCGGCGACGAGAGGGGAACTGTAAGGAGAAGGTCCCTGGTTCGAATCCAGGCGCCGGAGCTCGCAAAGCCAGAACGCCCCCTGTGGGCGTTTTTGGTTGGGGTCGGGGAAAAGTTTTAAGGTTTCCCCGTATCGGAAAAAGCCCCTCCGCTCGCGAGCTGAGGGGCGAGTTAAAAACCGAGGGTTGTTAAAACGCAGCTATCCGCCAGTTGGCGGATAGCGAGTAGTGAGATCCCAGGCGCCGGAGCCAGAAACAAAAAATAGCGGCCTTATGCCGCTATTTTTTGTATTCGCGTTAAAATAGAGCCATTTCCTACCTTCCAATATCCCTCAGTCGCTATTTAATCGTAACCATGGTAGGATGCATATAATGAATCCCGTTAGAGACAGGAAATGCTCGCATTTCCGTTATCGGTATGGGATAAGCCAGAATTCTTAATCAGGATTATACAGCCAATTATGGAAAAATCTCCTAACAAAAAAGTCTCTAACGGGATGAAGCCCGAAAAAGTAAAAAGCGACCTCGACGCAAAATTCCAGAAAGTCCTCGAAACGCCGGCAAGCTTCGCTTTTTTCGTTGCAATTCACGATTTTATCAAGCACATCGAAGCGCATCCGGCTCTTACGGCAAGTCTTTCGAGCCGCATAAAATCCAACCGAGAGCTGAACATCCCGAACAAATACGACTACCTGAAGCAGATCTACCAGGGGCTCGAAGACGCGGACAACACATCCAATGCCGATCTGGGACACACAAGGTATGCGGTTATTTGCGGTTATTATAGAGCTCAAGCGGATACGGGATAACGACGTTTCGGAAAGCAATTCGTTTTGGAAAAGGCGGGAATTGTCCCGGAGATTGACGGGAGAGATATACAGGAAATTAAGCCAAACTACCGTGGTATAAACCCCCACACCTATGCGAGAGTGCGAAGCAAGTGCATTCCGCGTTAGTTGGGGAACTTAATATTTACTGAAACTAAAAATTATTCAATAATACTTTGGCTTCGGGGGAATGCTCATCTCGCATAGGTGTGGGGGTAAACAAAAACCCCTCCCGCCATGGCGGGAGGTGTTTTTTTAGAAGGTCGGCCCCGTTAGAGCCAGACCGCCCCAAGGTGGCCGTAGCCACTCCGACTTTAGTCGGAGGGCGGGTCTTTAACGGGGTCGGCGATTATTCGCGTGACACGTTCGTAGCCGCCGGACCCTTTTCCCCGTTTGTGACTTCAAAGGTGACGGTATCGCCAACCTTCAATTCATCAAACGTTACTCCCTTTAATTCATTGGAGTGAAAGAAGAGATCCTTCGTTTCGCCTTCACGGGCAATGAATCCAAATCC
>Ga0075898_128_pt1 | contig 5909 bp, 7 predicted proteins | sample RifGroA1_FD_67972 | JGI IMG/M metagenome (GOLD analysis project Ga0075898, IMG submission 67972) | Parcubacteria bacterium GW2011_GWA1_50_14 | reverse complement strand
CTCAAGATACAGTCTAATCTTCTAGGATCACGCTTATTTCACTAGGAGCTTAAATGAAGGAGTAGGTCGCCGGTTCAAATCCGGCCAACGGCTCAAAAAGTTTCGCACAAGAGGAGTTATAAGGTATAATATCCCCACATGAAAAAAAATTGGTTTAAGTTCGTGATCGGGTGGGTTGCGGTGTTCGCGTTCCGGCTTATTCCGTTCCGTTTGCCGAACGTGGAGCCGGTGCTCGCTGTCGCGATGCCGTTTGCGAAACAATACAAATACCTGAGCGCCTTTTGTTTTGGTTTTTTAAGTATCGCGCTTTTTGATGTAGCGGTTGGGAAGGTCGGAATGTGGACGTGGATCACTGCGGTTACCTATGGGTTGGTTGCGGCGGGCGCCTATCCTTTCCTCAAAAACCGCGCGCCGAGTGCCTTGAATTTCGCCGCATACGGTATGATCGGTACGATTGTCTATGATGCAATAACCGGAGTCGCGATGGGGCCGATTCTCTACGGTCAGCCGTTCATGGAGGCGCTCGTGGGGCAGATTCCATTCACGCTGTGGCATCTTGGCGGCACGCTCGTATTTTCTTTGGTGATCAGCCCTGTGTTCTATCGCTGGGTTGTCCTAAATCGGCAATTGGAAGGGCAGGCGCTTCTTAAGCTGTTTTCGCTCGGCAGGGCGTAATATCTGTACCCGCGCACCAGACCCGCAAAGCGGGTCGGTGCGGGGTTCCGCTCCGCAGGTCCAGTTTTATGAGGGCTATGGACGTGGAGCTTCACAAAATTAGCACTTCATGGCGAAAGCAAAGCGTTCGGAAAATCTTATTCGTTTGCGGTGCACGGTCTGCAAAAGGGTGAATTATTATACGCGCAAAAACAAGAAAAAAGTTGAGCGCAAGATCGAGTTAAAAAAATTCTGCCCGTGGGACAGGAAGAGCACTCCCCACAAAGAGTTGAAGTTAACGGGGGGTGGTAAGTAGGTAGGTAGGATAGCTAATAGCTGATGGCAAATAGGGGGGGATGGGGGCATCGTTTCCGCCGGAGGCGGACAGGCACTGGTAGGACAGCGGCCTGCCTGCCCTCCTGCGGCGGGTAAACCGGCAGGCAGGTCTCTGAAAAATCGGGACAAAACCACGTACAGGGGGCATCGTTCAGTGGTAGGACAGCGGTCTCCAAAACCGCTAACCTGGGTTCGATTCCTAGTGCCCCCGCTGATGTCTTTTGCCCCGCCTTAATGGCGGGGCAAAAGCATTTGTTGGCACTAGGAATCGAACAGTGGAGAGGGTCGGGGAACTGCTCAGTTCCCCGTGTAGGAAATCATTCAAAACCGAGGGTTTTGAAAAGCGAACGGAGCGAGCGCGTGAGATTCCCTTGATTGCGAAGCAATTAGTGCCCCCGCCGCATTTTTCAGCTTTATTTTACGTGACTGTTTTGGTGTAGGGGAATAGGACGATAGAACTTCCTTGGTAAAACAATAGTGAGTAGCGGGGTGGGGTAAAAATTGCTATATTTGTAAGCATGAACGAGGACGGATTGTTTTGTGTAGGACAAAAAGGATTTGTGGAGAAGGATGGCAAGGTTCTTATTCTATTTGACTCAAAAGAGGGACTTGATTTTCCTGGTGGCAAAATACAAGAGGGTGAAGCAAAAGATGGTGATGCCTCCAGTTTAATTCTTGCGCTGCAGAGGGAAGTTAGAGAGGAAACAGGTCTTGAAATCGAAGTTTTTAATCCTTTTGATGTTTGGTATCACGAATTTCCTAAAGGGCATAGAAACTATCCAAAGGTAGTTTATCTTGTGGCATTCAAATGCAAATATGTTTCTGGTGAACTTGCGTTAAGCGATGAACACGATAAATTTAAATGGGTAGACAAGGATGATTACAAGGAAGTCGATGATGGAAGCGATTATTTTGAGGTATTAAAAAAGTATTTTGAATAGGCAATTTAATTGTTTTGAACTTTGCCAAACGATAAGTTGGGTATAGAAAACCAGGTAGTTGTTGTCTCAAAACAGGTTCTAACGTCGCCTGCCTGCCGGCAGGCAGGTCCACTACCCCCCGCAGCATAAATTACTTAATAAAATTAGGGGTTATTTTGGTAGGGGGAGTAGGACGGTAGAACTTCTTGAGACAAACAATAACTAGTAGTGTGGTAGGGTAAAATAGTATAAACTCATTTTATGAAAATCCTCCTAGCATCCAATGGAAAGTTTTTGATAGAAGAAGGATATAAACTTTTGGGTATTCCAAGAAATAAAATCCGCATCGGATACATTACAACCGCTTCAAAGGGTGCTTCTAGTGACGAATACATAAAACTCCATCAGAAAATGATGGAGGATAATGGTTATTCTTTTGAAGAAATTGATGTAGAAAATAGAAGTGAAGCAGAGTTAAGACGATTCTTTGGCGATAAAAACATTGTACATATGGAGGGTGGAAATACTTACTATCTATTACAAGCAATAAAGAAATCGGGTTTTGATGAAATCTTAAGAGATTTACTAAATAAGGGCATTATCTATGTCGGCACTAGTGCTGGCTCATCAATTGCTGGTCCGACTATTGAATTAAGCTCTCATATCCCAGAAGGAACACCAGACGAGGAATTGAGCGCTCTTAACCTAGTGCCATTCCTAATAAAATGTCACTATACGGATGATAAAGAAATTGAGTACAAGACAAAGATTAGCGCCGTTAAATATCCAGTTAAGTTCTTAAGAGACGGACAAGGGCTACTCGTTGAAGATGGAAAATGCACCTTTCTGGGCAAAGGGGAAAAAGTTGAGATTTAATTGATTTTCGCGGAGCTCAACGATAAGCTGGGTATAAAGAACCAAACAGTAGTCGTCTGCCAACAGGTTCTAGCGTCGCCTGCCTGCCGGCAGGCAGGTCCACGACCCCCCGCCTTCGCCTCGCCGAAGCCTTGGCATAGGCGAGATTCGTCGAGCTACGGCGTGGCAAAGCTCGCTAGTAGGACTTTTCTCAAATCACGCAGCATCGGCGTGACGTTTTCGCTTCAAACCTGAAGTGGTAGAATGGCAGCATGGATTCTGAAACCAGGGTTTGCCGGAACTCCGACGCTCCGCTCGCTCCGATTAAGGAGTTGGAGATCGGAGCCCCGACCCAGTAGGCGTCGGGGCTGTAAAACACCATGACCTTAGAAACAAAAATCTGTCAGAACTGTAAGTCCAAGTTCACCATAGAGCCGGATGATTTTGAGTTCTATAAAAAAATAGATGTCGTGCCGCCGGCGATGTGTTCCCTTTGCCGCGCGCAACGGCGCCTCGCATTCCGCAATGAGCGGGTTTTTTATAAGCGGGCGTGCGATAAGTGCAAGAGGGAAGTCATTTCGATGTATAGCCCGAACAAGCCATATCCGGTGTGGTGTTACGAATGCTGGTTTGCCGACGACTGGGATTCGACGGATTATGGCCAGGCGTATGATCCGGCAAGGCCATTTCTGGAACAGGTTCAGGAGGTTTATGCGAAAGTTCCTAAAGTTGCCCTTATTTATGTTCGCAGCATTAATTCGGAGTATGTGAATATTTCCGCCGATAACAAGAACTGCTATATGCTCGTTGAGTCCTCAAACAACGAGGGATGCATTCATTCATATTGGGTTCAGCAATGCCGGGATTCCGTCGATCTTTCCTACTCGCACCAAACAGAGCTCGCGTACGAAAGCGACGATTGCTATAACTGCTACGAAATTCCTACTTTCTCTATGATTGCAGGGGATGCAGTGACTGTATCGGGTGCGTTAATCTTCGGAATAAGCAATATCACGTATTCAACCGGCCCTTAGGCAAGGAGGATTACGATAAATTCGTTGCCGAGGCACGGCTTGATACCACAGGAGGCGTCGAATCAATGCGGAAGAAATTCGGCGAATTTTTGGCGACCCAGCCAAGAAAATATGCGGAGATAGTGAACGCGCCGGGATCATCGGGAAACTACATCAGCGACGCGAAAAATTGCCGCGAATGCTTCCATTCGTACGATGCCGAGGATTGCGCGTATGGCGAGCATGTTTGGAGGAACGCAAAGGATTGCATGGACGTAAGCACTGCCGGCCGGAACGCAAACATGATCTACAACTCCATTAATACTGGCATCGACGTGGCCAACCATATCTGCTGTGTGCAAGGGTGGAGCTCCACTTTTCTTGAATATTCGCTTAATTGTTTCAATTCCAACCATTGCCTCGGATCCGCGGGCCTGCGAAAGCGCGACTATTGCATTTTGAACAAGCAGTATACAAAAGAGGAATACGAGGAGTTGCGGGAGAATATCGTTGCCGAGATGAAGGCGAAAAATGAATACGGGGAATTTTTCCCGCCGTCATTTGCCCCATTCGGATATAACGAGACGGTTGCGCAGGAACAATTTCCGCTTACGAAGGAACAGGCGCTGAAGCTGGGATTCGGCTGGGAAGAGCATCCGCGCGGCACCTACGGCAAGGAAACGGTCCAATGGAAAGATGTTCCGGATTCTATCAAGGATTTTAAAAGCGCCGACATCAATAAAGAAGTTTTTGCGTGCGTGAACTGCAAGAAAAACTACCGCATTATTGCGGCGGAATTCCAGTTTTATAAACACCTGAATATTCCTCTCTCGAGGATGTGCCCAGACTGTCGGCATGCCCGGCGGGTGGCAGCGCGGGGGCCGAACCGCCTGTCCTCTCCGCAGCAATGCAGATGCGATTATAAACTCTATGTTAATGAAGTAATATAATGAAGTAATACATGCGCACCACAAGGATGGCCGATGTCCGAACATGTTTCGTTCAACCTACGCGCCCGATGGGCCCGAAATATTGTACTGCGAAAGTTGCTACAATAGCGAAACAGTATAGAAGCAACTTTTATCCTGCCCACCCGCAGAAAGCCTGCTGTAGGCGGTAGCCCGTCGAAGGATGAGATGCCTGCCAATTTACCCGCCCCGTATGAGGGTAGGCAGGTGCTATTAAACTGAAGTTGTTTGATTCGTCATATTTGGCAAAGTTTACAAAACTCCCCAAAAGATTATACTGAAAATAATATCTATGATCGAGGAAGAGTTGCTAAAACTGGCACAGGATATTCATGATGGGAGAGCCACGGAACAAGAAAAACTCCAGTTTTTTAAGGCTCTCAATTTTGAATTGGGAGAAATTTCGGAGATTTTGAAGAAAGCACCTCGAAAAAAATAAGGAGAAAATCATGACTCTAGAAAATCAAGAACAGAGGTTAAATAGTCCGGAAGAAGAGCAAAGTCCGGAAATAATTGAGCAGGCTAAAGCTCTTGACCAAAAAGCAGACGAAGTTGCCGAGCAGCTTGAGAATCTCGATCAAGAGAATTTTCTTATGAAAGAAAGGCCGGAATTGAGTAGGAAATTGGAAATGGCAGTGTATGCCCTGACGACCGCCGGCTTTATGTACGCCGCTGGTCAAGACGGAGGAGTGCTTGGCATTGCTGAAACCGCAGTGGCGTTTTGGGGAATAAAAAAGTTTTTAGATACTTACAAAAAATTTAAACAGACCCAGTAGATAAGACCTCGGGAAATTCATGGAAATAACTCCAAGCAAGGAACTTATCAATTTGTCGGGGAAGACCGCCATCGTAACCGGCGGGGCAGTTGGCATTGGGTTTGGCATTGTATGCCGTCTTGCCGAGGCAGGAGCGAATGTCGTGATAGGGGACATAGATAAGAATGCAGCCGAGAGAGCAGGCGTGGCGCTCGGCGAGAAGGGATGGAAAGCAATGCCGGTCCAGGCGGATGTTTCCCGCGGGGAGGATGTTCGCCGTATGGTGGGTGAGGCCGTACGGAATTTCGGCGGTATCGATATTCTGGTGAACAACGCCGGCATTTTCCCGAACATCCTCGTGATGAACATGGCAGAAGCCGATTTTGATAAAGTTATCGCGGTCAATTT
>Ga0075898_119_pt1 | contig 6491 bp, 6 predicted proteins | sample RifGroA1_FD_67972 | JGI IMG/M metagenome (GOLD analysis project Ga0075898, IMG submission 67972) | Parcubacteria bacterium GW2011_GWA1_50_14 | reverse complement strand
GAAAAACAAAATGAACGGAGCAGAGGGTCCCGGTTTTGGTCCTATGCGAGCGCTTTTCTTTTGGTTCTCCTCGTTTTCACGTGGATTTTTTGGGGAGGCAAAAACAGATCAATAGGGAACGATGGAGCTGTATTAGTTCAAAAAGATGATTCGGTTACGACGGAACTCCCTGCCGTTTGGGGCGACCTTGGAGCGCGCATGGTCGCGGCGGGGGTTATTGACCGCAAAAAATTTCTCGATCTTTATGCCGGACGAGGCGGGATTTCCGAGGATGACCAAGAACTTCTTGATGGCATTGGGAGCGGAAAAATAAAAGCGGGACCAAGCAATGCGGGGTTTCTCTTGAATCTTTTCTGGGCGCTTGGGTTGAGCAATGAGAACAGAATATTGAAAGAGGGGCCGATGGCCGATCCTCGCTATGGGGACCCTTCGGGTTTTGCCTCGACGGGAGGGTGGACATTGGCCCACGGAAACCCGATGGATCACTACAGCATGCATGCGTTTTTTGTTCTCTCGGCGGATCAGCAGGAATTAGTCGAACGCGTGAGCAAGAACATCTATCGTCCTTGCTGCAACAATGCCACTCACTTCCCGGACTGCAATCATGGGATGGCAATGCTGGGGTTCCTGGAGCTTATGGCCTCGCAGGGCGCCCACGAAGAAGAAATGTATCGCGCCGCGTTCCGCATGAACTCACTGTGGTTTCCGGAACAATATGCCACTATCGCGCGCTATTTTTTGTCGCGCGGGATGGATATAAACCGCGTGGATCCGAGAGAGCTCCTTGGGGCTTCATATTCGAGCGGATCCGGTTTTCAGAGAATTGCGGCGATGGTGCCGCTTGAAGAAGAACGGCAAAAACCGAGCGGTGGATGCAGCGCGTAGAACACGAATATGAATGATCAATGTTGTTCCAATATGAATATGGACGAGCCTCACGCAGATAACGCCCGATCGGATGGAGGCGGGTATCAGTGCCCGATGCACCCGGAGGTCATATCTCCCTCGCCCGGACGGTGCCCCGAGTGCGGCATGGATCTTCTTCCGATCAAGCCGCGCAAAGGAAAAAATGAACACGAGAAAGGGCACGAAGCCGCAGGACACGACAAACCCTCCTCCACTAAAGTTCCCGCCGCCGATAAATCTTTGACGGACAAGCCGGCGGGTAAACATGCCGGACACTCAACGAATCTGTTTCTTAAAAAATTCTGGCTGAGCCTTGCCCTCTCTGTTCCGGTGGTTCTTTATTCCGACCTTCCGGCGCGCCTGTTCGGATGGTCCGCTCCGGAATTTTTGGGGGCGGAGCTCATCCCGATCGCGCTTAGCACAATAGTATTTTTCTATGGAGGATGGATATTTTTGGCAAGCGCATTTCGGGAACTTCGTGCGCGTTTGCCGGGGATGATGACGCTGATCGCCATTGCGATCCTTGCGGCGTATACCTGGAGTGTCTGGAGCTTTTTCGCTCGTGCCGGACACGATCTTTTCTGGGAGCTCACGACGCTTATCACCGTGATGCTCCTCGGCCATTGGGTCGAGATGAAGGCGGTCAAGGGAACCCAGCACGCGCTTGAGGAGCTTTCAAAGCTTATGCCGGACACCGCCGAAGTGATGCGCGATGGGAAGACGGAGGTCGTACCGATCTCGGAGGTAAAAGCCGGCGATATTCTTTTCGTGAGGCCCGGAGGGAAGATCCCGGCCGATGGCGTAGTGGTGTCCGGAACTTCCGAGGTTGACGAGTCAATGGCGACAGGAGAATCTCGGCCGGTCTTGAAAACGAAAGAGAGCGAAGTTATCGCGGGGACATCGAATGGCGACGGTTCGCTTACGATCCGGGTGACAAAAGTAGGGGATGAGACGTTTCTTGCCGGCGTCATGCGATTGGTTTCGGAGGCGCAGGCATCGAAGTCCCGCCTGCAGATGCTTTCCGACCGCGCCGCGTTCTATCTTACGATAGTCGCCGTTGTCGTTGGCGCGATCACTTTTTTTGTGTGGTTTTTGAGCGCCGGAGTTTCCGTTGGGGTTGAGCGCCTTGTCGCGGTCTTGGTGATCGCGTGCCCGCACGCGTTGGGGCTTGCGGTTCCGCTTGTCGCCTCGATATCAACGTCTCTTGCGGCACGGCACGGCTTTTTGATCCGAAACCGGATCGCGCTCGAATCCGCCCGGAAAGTAGGCGTGGTTCTTTTTGACAAAACGGGGACTCTTACAAAAGGGGCGTACGGAGTTCTCCGAGTATGGTCGTTCGACGCTTGGGGAGAGAACGAGGTTCTTCGGACAGCGGCTTCTTTGGACGCGAACTCGGAACATTTTATCGCGCGTGCTATCGTTGCCGCCGCGAAGGAGAAAAATATTCAGCTTGCCGAGGTGGATGACTTTGTCCGAATTCCGGGGAAGGGCGTGCAGGGAAAGATCGGAGGAACGATCGCGGCGGTTGGCGGCACGCCTCTTTTGCCTTTAGGAAAGGATTTTTTCTCCGAGGCGGTTGCCGCGGAGATAGAAAAAGAAAATCGCAGAGGAGCGACGGTAGTGTATGTTCTTCTGGATAATCGGGTTCTTGGCGCGATCGCCCTTGCGGACGTGATAAGGGAAGAATCCCGCGAGGTGATCCGCGATCTTAAAAAACTGGGAGTTCGGGTTGCCATGGTGACCGGCGACGCGAAGCCGGTCGCGGAGTGGGTTGCTCTGGAATTGGAGATCGATGAGACATTCGCGGATGTTCTTCCGCAGGAAAAATCCGAGAAAGTAAAAGAACTTCAGAAGCGCGGGCTTTCGGTCATGATGGTCGGGGACGGCGTGAACGACGCCCCGGCGCTCACGCAGGCGGATGTCGGCGTCGCGATCGGCGCGGGGACGAACGTTGCGATAGAATCCGCCGGAATTATTTTGGCGAGGAACGATCCACGGGACATCGTTAAAATAATCGGCCTTTCCCGCGCTACGTATCGGAAGATGATAGAAAATCTTTTTTGGGCGACCGGCTACAACGTGATCGCGCTTCCGATCGCCGCGGGAGTCCTTGCTCCGTGGGGGATATTGCTTACCCCCGCGTTCTCCGCGGTTTTGATGTCTTTCTCTACCATTATCGTTGCGGCGAATGCCGTACTTCTGCGGCGAGTCGAGCGGCGCTTATAGTAGCTGTACCGCTGTGGAGCTTCACGCGTTTTTCGGATAGACTGAAGAAGTGAGGAAAAGGAAATGTGCGGTATTCGATATTGACGGCACGATCTTCCGTTCGAGCCTGCTTATCGAATCGGTTGAGGCATTGATCGATTCCGGAGCATTCCCGAAGCGCGCACGGGAGATCTTTGAGGGGCCGCACCGGCGCTGGCTTGACCGGAAAGACGGTTATGACAAATATATCGGCGCGGTGATAGCGGCATCCGATAAGTACACCAAGGGAATGCGCCGTGGCGATTATCTGCGGATCATCCGCGGTGTCGTCCGCCGGCACAAGGACCGCGTTTATCGTTATACCCGCGATCTTATCAGAGATCTTAAACGGAAAAATTATTATCTTCTTTCCATTACCCATTCGCCGAAATACATCGCCGACGGATTTGCGAAGACCTTAAAATTTGATAAAGTGTACGGGCGCCTTTTTGAAATTGACGCGCGCGGGAGATTTACGGGCGGGGTTCTCCACGAAGACCTCATCGTAGATAAGGCAAAAATTCTTCTACGTGCGGTTGGGAAAGAAAACCTTACGCTTCGCGGGTCGGTGGGGGTGGGCGACAGCGAGTCCGACATCCCGTTCCTCACGCTCGTTAGCCGGCCCATTTGCTTTAATCCGAACCTGAAACTCTATCGGGTCGCAAAGCGGATGGGATGGGAGGTGGTAGTGGAGAGGAAAGATGTGATATATCAGCTGAATCTCAAATAAATCACGAATAGAGCATCGCGAATAGTCACGAATATATGACTTATGATGATTTTAAAAAAATTGAGTTGCGTGTTGCGAAGGTTCTTGCCGCGGAGCGCGTAGAGGGATCGGAAAAACTTATTAAACTTCGGGTGTCCTTGGGAGAAGAAGAACGCCAAGTCGTTGCTGGTATCGGTAAGGCATATGAACCGGAGCAATTGATCGGAAAAAATATTGTGATCGTGGCGAATTTGGAGCCGCGGATGCTAATGGGACTTGAGAGCCAAGGGATGCTGCTTGCGGCAACAAACGAAGCGGGGGAACCTATTATTCTTGTACCGGATAAAGAAGTCTCGCCGGGGAGCGGTATAAAATAGATGTTCCGCATTACCGCAGAGGATGGGGGGGCGCGCCTTGGCCGGCTTGAGACGCCCCACGGCGCGGTTGAAACGCCGGCTTTTGTCGTCGTGGGAACGGATGCGAGAGTGCGATGCCTTGAGCCGGAAGATATTCCCGGAACAAAGACGCAGATAATCATCGCGAACACGTTCCATTTATGGCGGTCGCTTGGGGATGTGGGACTCGCGGATTTTCCCGGGCTTCATGAAGAGATGGGATGGCAAGGGCCGATTATGACCGATAGCGGCGGTTTTCAGGTGTTCAGTATGGGTGCCGCGCGCGAGTTTGGGGTTGGGAAAGTTGGGCGGACAGCTCCGACGCTCCGAAATGATTCGGAGGTCGGAGTCCCGACCGCGGAGCGCGTCGGGAAAAATCTCGTGCGCGTCACGGATTCAGGTGTGTATTTTCGGGAAGGAAACGAGGAGGTGTATCTTGATGCGGAGCTTTCCATGAGGATCCAGGAACAACTTGGTGCGGACATTATTTTTGCGTTTGATGAGCCCTCGTCTCCGCTTCACGACTACGCGTACACAAAAACGGCGATGGAGCGAACCCATGCGTGGGCGAAACGTTCGCTTGAAGCGAAGGAATCCGCTCAGCAGATCTTCGGCATTGTCCAGGGAGGATTATTTGAGGATCTTCGGAAAGAGAGCGCGAAAATTATCGCCTCGCTTCCGTTCGACGGTTTCGGCATCGGGGGCGCGTTTGGTAGCTCCTTTGGGAGCAAAGAAGAAGATACGTTCCGCGCTCTCTCGTGGATCACGCCATTTCTTCCCAAGGAGAAGCCCCGGCATCTTTTGGGCATCGGGAAGATCGCGGATATTTTCCAGGCAGTGGAGATGGGGATGGATACGTTCGATTGTGTGGTGCCGACGCGCGAAGCACGGCACGGGTCGCTCTGGACCGCGAACGGCCGTTTTGATATTACAAAAGGGAAATACGCGGAAGACGAGTCGGCGCTCGTGGAGGGCTGTTCCTGCCTCGCATGCGGAGGCGGACTTACAAAGAAAGCTCTCTATGAGCTTTTTAAATCAAAAAATCCCGAGGCGGGGCGGCTTGCGACCATCCACAACGTTTTTTTCTTCAACGGGCTTATGGAAGAAGTGCGCGAGGCGATACGGAACGGCACGTTCCGTGATCTTTCTCGCCGATACGGTTCGCGCTAAAAAAGAGCGCCTCTTGACGCGCGGGTACACTGTTCTAATCTTTAAAAAGCATATCGTTTTTGCTTTCTTCATATGAGGAGAGGGTATGAACGACGAACGGAATGTGCGGATATGGCAGGAGCTGACGCGGCAGAGGCTCGAGCATGCCAAAGAGCATAACCTCCCAGTCCTCGTAAAGTTCAAAGGAGGATTTCGAGATTCTGGCCTTCTCCTGCGCTGGAGCGAGGGAGGAGCGATCGTCTTCACGGGGGAAGAGCGGGAGAAGCTCATATTTCTCGGTGCTCGCAGGGCGCGCGTTTCCACGGCGGAATTTTCGCTCGGCCCGGGGTTTTCCCGCGACGCGTTTGCGAAAGAGATCTTGCCTTTCGTCTATTCCATCGCCATCCCGCCCGTCACCATTTCCTAATCTTTCCCACAAAAAGAACGAAGGCCCGGAAGACACCCGGGCCCTTTCTATTCTTCAAGTACCACTATTTCCGCCCGCGCGATGCCAAACTTGAGCGCGGCGCCTTTCGTGGCCATCCACACGTCTACATTCTCGGTCTTCCGTTCATGCATGCGGTCTTCCACAACAAAAATTTTATCGCCAAAGAGCTTGGGGATTTTCACTTTGGTGTTGAACGGGAGAAGGTTTGTGGCAATAATCCCGTCCCGAACCCTGGTTCCTGATGCCGTAATATACGGGGTATCATCCGTTTCCTCGGGAGTGCTTGAGTAGGCCGTTACCCAAACGGTACGCTTTTCCGCTATTTGATCCGGAAGTACCACTACTCGCTCGATAGTGGTTGTTTTCCGGGCGAACAGCTCTATGTCTCCCGTTGTTTGAACTGCCGTGGCGCTTGACGGGTAAAGCCCCGAAACAAGGGCCGCTAAAAAGATAATATATGTTCCCATGTTGTTTTCCAATAAAAAACGCCCCCCGCCGGGGGCATATTCTTTACTTGGATAGTATAGCGCTCTCACGGGAATTGTCAACCCCCACGTAATGTTTCAATACCTTGGAAACACCTCCCATCCCTAGAAGGGGCTGGTATGCTTCAGGGTATGTACACAACCAATCCGTTTCT
>Ga0075898_117_pt1 | contig 6736 bp, 6 predicted proteins | sample RifGroA1_FD_67972 | JGI IMG/M metagenome (GOLD analysis project Ga0075898, IMG submission 67972) | Parcubacteria bacterium GW2011_GWA1_50_14 | reverse complement strand
CTGAATGCCGAGGCGCTCCTTCATGCGCTCCGGGCGATAGCGGAGAGCATTCATCGGGGCGAACTCGAGACGGAAACGATCCGGGACCAAGTGGTGAGCGTTGAGGAGAAAATAAAGGAGATAATAGAGCGCCTCACCAAAGGAGGAGGAACCACATTAAGGACCCTCGCGGAGACGAAGCCGCGCGGCGAGGTGATAGCGATCTTCCTCGCGCTCCTTCACCTGGCGCGCGAGCAGATGATCCTTCTTGAACAAACACATTATTTTTCTGATATAATGATCACATCCGCGCCCAAATGACAGAAGAAATCCGCGAAGAAAAATTGGCAGAACTCGAGGCGGTTCTTTTTCTTCAGGGAGAGCCGCTCTCTCGGGGAAAGATCGCGAAGATTCTGGGTGTTCAGGCAGAAGAGCTTGCGGAACTGATCCGGATCTTTGAAGAGAGGCTTGAGGCGGCCGATCGCGGGCTTGCGCTCGTTTCGAACGAATCGGATGTCCAGCTCGTTACCAAACCGCGGTTCCATGAATTCGTCGGGCAGTTCGTGAAAGAAGAATTCGACGAAGAGCTGAGCGAAGCAAGCGTGGAGACGCTTTCCCTTGTCGCATACCTCGGGCCGATCACCAAGATCCGCATTGAATACCTCCGCGGAGTGAATTCCAGTTTTATTTTGCGGAGCTTGCTGTTGCGAGGGCTTATCGACCGGATCCCCGATCCGAGCGAGCCGCATGGATATTTATATCGGGCAAGCGCGGCGACCATCCGCCATCTGGGAATAGAAAAACAGCAAAGCCTTCCCGATTATGAAAAATTTCAGCAACTAAAGCCGGCCATCACGGAAGAAACACCGTAATGATGCCTCACTCGCAAAAATTTTTGTTCGTCGGAGTCCTTCTGCTCTCCGTTTTTTTTGTGCATCGGGATTTCTCGCAGTATGCAAAGGCGCCGAGTGATTATGCGAGGGAAGCCGCGAATGCGTCGCTCCCGTCCGTATTTTTGCCGGAGACGCCGCCGTCCGAAGCGTTTATCCCCGGTCCCAAAGGAGGCGAGCTCATTGAGCATCCATCCCTCGACTCCGCCGTGGACATCCGTCCGGCTCCATTTGTTCCCTCGGGAGGAGACCTTACGGTTCCTCGCATTGAGGCGTCGGTTGCGCTCGTCGCGGATCTGAGCTCCGGCGAACAGTACTACAATTTTCACGGTGAGAAACGATGGCCCATCGCTTCCATAAGCAAGCTTATGACGGCCGCGGTTGTGCTCGAGAACATAGGGACCGAACAGATGATAACGATATCCGAAAGGGATATCGAGCCGGAAACCGCCGTGCGGATGGTAAATCCCGGAGAGCGGTACTCGGCGCACGATCTCCTGCGCATTATGCTCCTTGCGTCCTCGAATGAAGCCGCGGACGCGTTTGCGAATTTTTACGGGAGGCCGGAATTCATCGATCGGATGAACGAACTTGCGGAAGTTTGGGGGCTTCGGGATACGTTCTTCGCGGATCCAACCGGACTTTCGCCGGCGAATCAGTCGACGGCAGCGGATCTTGTTTTGATGGCACGCGCCCTGTATAACCGCTATCCCGAAGTGTTCCGGATCACCCGCGAACCAAGGATCGCTGTAACCGAGCGCACGAGCGGAACGGATAAGGCAATACAGAATATTAATCTGTTTTCCGGCCGGGACGATTTTCTCGGGGGGAAGACCGGATATACCGATCAATCCCAAGGGAACCTTCTTTCTTTGTTTTCTCACGATGGGCGCACGGTCGTTCTTGTCGTTTTTGGAGCGGCGGATCGCTTCGGAGAGACGGAAAAACTTAACCGATGGTTCAAAAATGCTTTTAGCGCAAGCCGTTAGAATTCTCATTCTTACGACCCTGGGATTCGTCGTCGCTTTTGCCGCGACGCCGTTTTGGCTCCGGTTCCTCAAAAATTACGGAATGGTGAAGCGCATCCGAACCGCCAAAGAGGCTCCGATATACAATAAATTTCACGAGAAAAAAGGAGGTACCCCGAATGGGGGCGGGATCATCATCTGGTCGACGGTTCTGGGGCTTGCCGCCATTTTCGGAATTTTTGGCTATTACTTTGACGGGATATGGAATTATCTGAGTTTTATCGATCGTGCAGAAACTTATTTGCCGCTTGCGGCACTTTTAATAGCCGCTCTTTTCGGCCTTCTCGATGATTGGTTCGGTGTTTTAAGGATAGGCGGAGGGAACGGCGGGGGACTGAAGATACGCTATAAGCTGGTTCTTTACACGATCGCGGCCCTGATCGGGGCATGGTGGTTCTATTTCCGATTGGATTGGGATGTGCTTGTCGTCCCGTTTTTCGGAAATTACAGCATCGGGGTTTGGTACATCCCGATCTTTATCTTTATCATCGTGGCAAGCGCTTTTTCCGCGAACGAAACGGACGGGTTGGATGGCCTCTTGGGAGGAGTAACGCTTTTCGCGTTCGGGGCGCTCACCACCGTGGCCTTCACGCTTGGGCGGTACGACTTGGCGGCATTCTGCGGCGTGGTGATGGGTGCGCTCCTTGCGTTTTTATGGTTCAACATTTATCCGGCAAAATTTTTTATGGGGGATACGGGCTCGATGTCTTTGGGGATCACGATAGGCATCGTCGCGATGCTCACGAATACCGTGCTCCTCCTCCCGTTCTTCGCGATCATCCTGGTCATTGAGTCCATTTCCGTTATCATTCAGCTCATAAGCAAGAAGCTGTTCCGGAAAAAGATATTTCTTTCTACTCCGGTCCACCACCACTTTGAAGCATTGGGCTGGCACGAGTCGCAGGTGACGATGCGGTTCTGGATCATCTCGGCGATCGCGAGCGCCCTGGGGCTCGCAATGTTCTTTTTGGCGAGGGTGCTGTAGGGGGGTCTTCGCTTATCGTCTTTTTCTTCTTACCCAAAGCATCGTCACGAATGTTCCATTTGCAAGAACGAGATATACCGGATAAAGCCATGTTGTTAGAGTGAATGATTCGAGTGCGGGAAGTGCGACCATAAATTTCAGGGAATTTAGCCCCCACGTAGTCGCGGTTTCTTCGTATGGTTTATAGAACCCCTTTCGAAATGTCGGCAAGAATCCAAGTGCGTCAATTATTATCACGAGAATCAGAGAAAGTAGCGGCTCGCCCGTAAGCCACCATAGAAAAATTGCAATGCCTGCTCCGAGAAGACTCATCCAATCGAAACGGGAAAAATGCCGGTCGCCCCAGAGAAGCGCCAAAGAGAATATCACGAACGAAACTAGGGCGCCGAATCCTGTCACCCACGAACCCGATCCGCCCCCTTCAGTAAGCTGTGCCAAAAATCCAATGCCGCTAATTATGCCCCACACGAGCCAAGAGAACGCATGCGGCTTTGTTTTGCCGCGAAAGATATTAACGAAATAGGGAATATAAGCAACAAACGCAATTGTTGTTGCCAAAGAGCCGAGAAAGATTTTATAGGGCATATTCAGCTAGTATAGCGCAAATAGAGAAGGCAAAATACACGGCAAGGAGATTTTGGCATCTTTTCTTTCGGTATTTTTTGTGCTACTTTTTAGAAACGATGCCCGGTAGTGAAAACTCGATTGATCTTACGTGATTCAAAAATAGGTGACCGGGCATGACTTGTTAAACTCTATAACCGCGATTTACAAAAGGTCCACTTAAACATTTATTATTATCGAGTTTCTACTACCGGGATGCGCCAATCAAAACTGTTCACAAAAGCCGAACGAACGTCCCCTAAGGATGAGGTTGCGAAGAACGCAAAGCTCCTTGCGCGCGCCGGTTTTGTGCGGAAACTTTCCGCCGGAATCTACGCGTATCTTCCGCTCGGATGGAGAGTGATGAATAAAATTATGGGAATCATCCGCGAGGAGATGAACGCGATCGGCGGGCAGGAAATGTTCATGCCAGCGATGGTTGAGAAAAAGTATATGGAAGCGACGGGGCGCTGGGGTCTTGATGTCGGATTTGAAGTTGGCGCGAAAGGAGAAAAAAACGCGGCGTATACCCTGGGTTGGACGCACGAAGAGGTGCTCACCGTGATCGCCTCGAAGTTCGTCGGTTCCTATAAAGACCTTCCGTTTTACGCGTATCAGATCCAGACGAAATTCAGGAATGAAGCGCGGCCGCAGGGAGGGCTTATCCGAACCAAAGAGTTTTTGATGAAGGACCTCTATAGTTTCCACGCGAGCGAAAAGGACCTACTGCGCTATTACGAAGAGGTCAAGCAGGCATATTTCAGGATATTCGAACGATGCGGCCTAAAAACCCTTTACACGATCGCGGCGGGCGGCGATTTTACCATTTCAAATACGCACGAATTTCAGGTGCTTTCCGAGGTGGGAGAGGACATGATCTTTTATTGTGAGAAGTGCGAGTACTCAGAAAATTCCGAGATATCCAAGCTGAATGATGGTTCAAAATGCCCGAAATGCGGCGGCAATATCCAAAAGGGCCGCGCGATCGAGGCGGGAAATATTTTCCCCTTGGGCACAAAATATGCCGAGGCGTTCGGACTTTCGTTCCTCGACAAGGAAGGGAAGAAACAACCGGTGGTTATGGGGTCGTACGGGATAGGTGTCGGAAGATTAATGGGTACGATCGCCGAAGTTTTAAGCGACGAGGAGGGGCTTGTCTGGCCCGTGAGTGTTGCGCCATTCGCCGTGCATCTTCTTGACCTAGGGGGGAGCCGGGCGGAAACGGTTTACGGCGATTTACAAAAGGCGGGGATTTCGGTACTCTTTGATGACCGCGCTATTTCTCCGGGCGAGAAGTTGGTGGAATCGGCGCTTATCGGGATCCCTTTCCGGGCGGTCACGAGCGAACGAACCGGAGAGAAGATCGAACTGAAATTACGGAACGAAAAAGAAACGAAACTGGTGACCCTTAGCGAATTGACCAAAATACTGAAACCTTAATGCGCTACTCACTACTTACTACTCGCTACTAACTACACCATGGCTTTCTCAGATCATTTTTTTCGGGACATTGGCATAGACCTCGGGACCGCGAACTCGCTGATATATCTTAAGAACAAGGGGATCGTTGTGAACGAGCCGTCTTTCGCGGCGGTAAACATAAAGACAAATCAGATCCTCGCGGTCGGCGACGAAGCAAAGCGGATGTCGAATCGGACCCCCGCCCACATCAACGTTATCCGGCCGCTTGTTGCGGGTGTGATCTCCGATTTCGAGATGACCCAGGAAATGCTCCGGCAATTTCTGAAGCGCGTGAATAAGGGGGCAATGTTCGGCTACCGCCGCGGCGTTCTTGCTATTACGGACAATCTTACGGAAGTCGAGCGGAAATCGATAGAGGATGTGGTGCTCAATTCCGGTTGCGCGAAAGTGTACCTTGTCGAGGCACAAGTTGCGGCCGCGATGGGGGCGAATCTTCCCATTGATCTTCCCACGGCGAGCCTTGTGGTGGATATCGGAGGCGGGACGACGGATGTGGCGGTGATATCAATGGGCGGGCCGGTGGTCTCAAAGACGCTGAAGATCGCCGGCGATCGATTTAATGACGACGTGGTGCGGTTCGTCCGCGAGGAATTTAATCTGGTCATTGGGGAGCCGACGGCGGAGATGGCAAAGATCGTCGTCGGATCGGCGGTTCCGCTCGATGAACGGCTTGAAATGAACATACGGGGGCGCGATATCGCAACCGGCCTTCCCCGGGAAATTCTAATCAAGAACACCCATATCCGGGCGGCTCTCAATAAGTCGTTCGATTCGATCACCGACGCCATCCGCGAAGTGATAGCGATGACGCCGCCGGAGCTTGTGGGCGATATGTTGAAGCACGGGATATATCTCTGCGGCGGAGGGGCATTGATCCGCGGTCTTGATCGTTTGATAGAAAAAGAAACTTCCATCCACACCCGGATCACGGACGACCCCTTGACGTGCGTTGTGCGGGGATTGGGCCGCATCGTGGACAATTTTGACCAGTATCGGAAGCTCTTGGATAATCCGCTGAAACCTCCGTCCATCTCGCTTTAGCCCGTGGATGGGTTGTGATGGCTCTGGTTTTCTGCCTCGCGTTTTTTGTAGTACACTCTAGGCAGATGGGAAAGAGTAATATCATATTGGGAACCGGCATCCTCGCCGTGGCGTTCCTTTTGGTTTGGAAACCGGAGGCGGGGTGGAATGTGCGGCGATATTTTTCCGGTTATCGCGGGGACGAAACGGGAACGGAAGCGGATCTGCGCGCGGAAAACGCGAAACTCAAAACGGAACTCGCGGCCCTTGAATCCCTCTCGCGCGATCTTCCGCGTAATACTCCGGGTTCGATCCCCGCGTTCGTGTATGCGCATGACCCGTTGAACTTTACGGACGAAATTCTGGTCAGCGCGGGAACGGCGGAAGGAGCTTCTCTTGACGCCCCGGTTGCCGCGCGGGGCATTCTCTTTGGGAAGGTGACTGCGATATATCCCGAGAAAAGTTTGGTGCGGACGATCTTCGATTCGCGCTGGAGATCCGCGGTCCGGATCGGAACCAAAGGGGTAGAAGCGCTTTTCCAGGGCGGAAATCAGCCTACGGTGGTTCTTATCAAGAAAGATGCGGAGATACGGGAAGGGGATGCCGTGTTCAATATTGCGGAACACTTTCCGTACGGAATTACGCTCGGAACCATCACGAATATAAGGGAATCCGGGGACGCGCTTTTTAAGGAAGCGGATGTCGAGATCCCGTACCGGGTGGGAGACGTGGAAATAGTGGACATTCTG
>Ga0075898_120_pt1 | contig 6948 bp, 3 predicted proteins | sample RifGroA1_FD_67972 | JGI IMG/M metagenome (GOLD analysis project Ga0075898, IMG submission 67972) | Parcubacteria bacterium GW2011_GWA1_50_14 | reverse complement strand
CCTCATCGGGGAGCGAAACATAGACAATACCCAGAGTTCCCATCTCCGAAGAGGCGCCGGGATTCAATTGGAACAAATTGATCGCTTTTTTGAGCGAGGCAAGCGACGAAAAACGATTCGCATCCCTCGATTGCTTGAAGAGTTCCGCCGGGTTTAAGGTCAATATCGCCACGGAGCTTATCGCCGCAAGAATTCCTATCGCAACCAGAAGCTCGACCAGAGTGAACCCGCGGGAACGCACCCATTTTTTTATCTTCTGCATTATCGTACGCATCGGAATCCGATTGTAACTTCGGCCGCGGCCGAGGAAATCTCCGACGTCCGGCTTGCCGCCAGTCCATCCTCGTATGAACCTCCTCTCGCTTTCGAACCGCTCGTCTCGCTCGTCCACTCCGCAACGTTCCCTATCATATCATATACGCCGAACGTGGATTTGCATCCTGGCCGTAAACCGGTATTGACCAGAGATCCGCTTGACGCGCATGCAGTCGGAGAAGCCGCTGGTTCGGGAGTGCCGAATGCTGCGACAAGCCATTCTTCGCGCGTGGGGAGTCGCTTCCCAATCGCCAGACATGCACTCTCCGCATTCGCGAAAGAAATAGTATTCCACGGCGGCTGGTCGGGACTTGATCCGGGGCTGCCCGAATTATACGCCTCATACCGATCGATACAAAAACCACCGGAAAGCGGGACCCACATCATGCCTAACGGGCAAAATACCATGGAATCGGAAAAGATGGAGAGATTGGTTCCCACTTCATAGAGGCCGCTGTCCCCCCCGTCGTTCAGGGAAGGAGTTTGCGTGGATACGGAAGGGATCGGCGGACCGCCTCCGCCGTTATTCACCGTCACATTCACCGCGGCAGACGTTTGTATGTTCGCGTTTGACGAGGCGTCAGTTGCAACCGCAGTGAGGGCATAAGGACCATCTGATACGAGAGCAGTATTCCAGCTCACGCTATAGGGAGATGTCGTATCAACGCCAAGACTCGTTGAATCTCTGAAGAACTCAACCTGCTGGATGCCGCTCGCATCAGAAGCCGTGGCCTCTACCAGAACACTTCCTAAAACCGTACCTGCGGCCGGCGCAGTTATCGAAACCGTTGGAGGGGTGGTGTCGGAAACGGGGTTTACGGTGATCACCCGGGTATCGGGTGAGGAGTCGGGAAGACCCAAACTGTCGGTCACCGTGAAGGTAATATTGTATGTTCCTGCGGTATTGAACGTAATACTCCCCGGGTCTTCCAGGGTGGAGTTCGCTGCGCCTCCGTTAAAATTCCACGCATAGGTAAGAGGGGTGTGGTCATCCGGGTCCAAGCCCGTGCCGGCGAAGCTTACCGATCCTCCTGCGGTAATAGTAGTGGGGCCAGTAGGAGTATCTATGGTGCCATTCGGGGCCTGGTTTGCCGCCACCGAGAAGAAAATCTGGTAATCGTCGGGGTTCGGGATCAACGCCGCATTCATACAGCGAACATAGTAGGTATAGCTCGCGCCATCCGCGACCGTGATTGTTTGCGAGTGTGTAAAGACGTCAGGGTCACTTGTGAAATCAAATAAGGCCATTGATTCATAAGGGCCCGAGGTTAGCGAATATCGGCACGTTGCGCTCTCGTCGGTAATGAGAGTGAGTGAAGTTGTTCCCGTCCCCGCCAGGAGAACTCCCGAGGGCTGCCCATTCGAGCGAACGGGAGGGGTAGTATCTCCCGCAGGCACGAGGGTGAGTACCAGTTGCGGATGCCGCGTGGGATAGGTGGTATTTTCTTTCGAAACGTAGTTTATGCCGTTAGTCGTATTGGTGTTCCCCACCCGTATGCTATAGGTGCCGTCACCCGTAATATAGGAAGTGAGATCGACGGAGTATTGAGTGGACGCGGCTATGGGTCCCTGAATCGTGCCGATTGCCGGAGTGGTAGATGCCGGCGCAGTGTTCCAGGTTACCGTACTCTCGCTCCAACTGTTGTCCGGAACCGGCCAGAATGTTCCTCCAGATGGCCCCGTTGCGGTGGAACCATCCAATTCAGACCATAAATTCAGCGTAGCGTTTGAAACGGAACTCATTCCGACTCCCGTTACCACAAATTTGAGAAGAATATCCTGTATATTTGGAGCGATGCCTCCCTTAAGATTCATCGTCGTTGCTGTTCCGTAATTGTTATCGGGATAATCAAACCTGATATGCGTGTCGGCCGTAGGTTCAAATGTGAGCGTGGTGGGAGCGACGTTTACAGTGATCACCCGAGTATCAGGAGAGGAGTCGGGAAGCCCCAAGCTGTCGGTTACGGTGAATGTAGCATTGTATGTTCCTGCGGTATCGAACTGAATGCTCCCGGGATCTTCCAGGGTGGAGTTTGCTGCGCCTCCGTTAAAATTCCACAAATAAGAAAGAGGTGTGTTGCCGTCCGTGTCCGAGCCCGTGCCGGTGAAGCTTACCGACTGGCCTACAGTAATCGTAGTGGGGCCTGTGGGAGTATCTATCGTGCCGTTCGGCGCTTGGTTGCCGCCCGCGCGCAACGGCCGCGAATCGACAACTAAGGCCTGCACAGAGCAGTTGGTTCCTGGATCCGTTACCGGACACGAGGTGGGACAGGAAGCGCCGGTGCAGTTCAACGCCCAGTTGCTTGCCCAGAGAACGCGCATCCCATCCGGAGAAGGAACGGCGTGTGTCTCACAGCGATAACAGCCAGGGGTATCGCTGTGCTTCTGCGCCCACCGTTCTACCGGTTTATTTCCATTTACCGTTGGCCCATCAATCTGGATCGCGACGATCTCGTCGGAAAATCGTTTGTTGCTACTCGGATAGTAGCCGACATAGACCCAGCCCGGGCGGTTATAACTCCGCGCGGAGATGTGGTGCGAGGAGGCTTCATTTGATGGATTGGTTAGCGAAGTAAGAAGATTGTCTTCCAACCGAACCATCTGAACGCTTCCTTGTAGAACGCCATCCACCTCGGAGGGGCACCAGCTGCGCCGCTGGCCGACAATAACATCCTTGTTGTCAGCCGGGTTGATCGTCATTTCCGCGTGGCCCAGGTCGAAGATATAACCCGCGAGAGGGTCGTGGCCGGAACATTCCGGGGACGTTGGCGGCATGGAGCGCGGAGTCAGGCTCAGGTCGGTGGAGTTTACATCATAGACGCGCGGATGGTCGCCGCTATAGGAAACCACCACGTATTTGCCGGAGGGGGAAATGGAAACCCAGTCGATACTGCAGTCGGCGAGTCCGCAGCCAGAGAGAGTAACCGCCGGGCCGATCCTCCTGTTCCCGTCCGCATAGGAGACCAAGGGATCCTGGGGGTCCATATCGACGACGAACATCCGGGTCGCATCGGCTAGGGCTACGAAACGCCCATCAGAAGAAGGGTTACCTTCACCGGAGCCGAAATAGTCCACCGCAAATGGGAGGGTCCAGACGCGGGTCTGGGAGCAGTTAACGATATCGTACCACTGGAGCGTCGTGCCGTTGTTCGCGGAAATCCTCTCGTAGGAGTGGCTTGGACTCGGATGCCACCGGTCGTCCCCCGGGTTATAAGTACTGCATTTTCCGTACACCGGCTGGTATGTTTCCCCATCAAGATAGATCGCACTGGGCGAACCGCTGTTTTGCAGTGCAATAATCGTACCGTCCGAATTCCACGGCTGATCCTTTTGATAGTGATGGCGCGCGTCCGATCCCCAGGTTCCGGAACCGGAAGGAGGGCCCGCCCAGGACATTGATTGGCTCGGGTCGTTGGCAATTCGCGTAATCGTCGTGGAGAAGGTTGGCTCCAAGGTCGGCGAAAGATATCCGGGCTTAGGGGCCGCAACGAGAGAAAAGACGGTATCCGGATTAGTAACTATTCCGCTCGCGTGGCTACTTAAGGAACTCCTGAACGCGACAAATCCGACCGAAAAAACAAGAACCGCCCAAAATGTGACAAGGAAAATTCTTCTTACGGATGTCATAATATTCTTCTTATTATACCAAATACGCGCTTTGGGAATATCCGCACGCCGGCTTGAAACCGGAATCCCAACATGGCGGTCTTTTTTATTTTAAAAAAATTTAACTTCCCTTACGGGAACCATTCGCGCGAATGGTTCCATAGGAAGAAAACAAAAAACACCAGAACTTTAAACGCCCCGATACTCTTGGAAGACCTATGGGGTAGTCGAACCAGTGTTAATTAATTCGTTACTTATGACGGTATATGAACTATTTTCAAGAACTTTGAGCCGCACGCTGTGCCAAGTACTCAACAGAGGATAGGTATCTGGGCGAATGCTCATCTCACCTTTAGCATTCCTCAATAATAAAGTTTTACTTTGCGCATCCCGGAATTCCCAGACAAGATCCAAAGTAGAAGAAGGCCTTACTTCGGAACGCACTATCGCATCTCCATTCCTCGTTAGTGTTGCGCTGTACTTAGAAGAAAACTCCGATACGGGAGGATAAGTCGGTGGATATGAATATTGGTTTACAATCGGCTTTCTTACTTCATACGACAAACAGCTATGGCCCTTCTTGTAGGTGTGGGAAATCGGCTTCCCTTGAGAATCGTAATTATAGTAATTATAACTATATGAATCACTACTGGCATCTTTTGGCGAATCTGCCGAAAATATGGCACAAAGTTTATAAGAAATTTCACCGGTGACTTTATATTCATAGTCTGCCTTTGTTTCTGGATCTTTAATATTTTTGATATTAAAGCTATATCCCTCCGGCAAATTAGACAATGTTTCAGGAAGTTTTTTGTTGGTATCATAATACGTCTGGATAGCAGATCGCAGAGAGCTAAACTGCGACAAGCGCTGAACATCCATTTTGCGTCTGCGGGTTTCAAAAGGAGAACCGGTTTGGTACAGGCCGTAAATCACTGCTCCCAGCATCACAAGCGTCACAATAGAAATTAAAATATAGTTTTTCTTCATCCTGTGCGCTTGTTACTTCTAACTTCCCAAATAAAATACACAAACACTGACCCGGCAACTAACAAAGTTACCGCAAGATGCAATAGAGAACGCAACGTTGTATCGCCTCCTAAAAACTTGTAGACTGTAGAAATAATATTACAGAGCATGATGCCGAAAGTCACAGTTAGTGTGATATAAATTAGAATGATGCGGAGGCGAAACTCTCGAATTCTTGGCTCAATCAGCTCTCTTTTTTTGAGAGCCAAAAAAACAAACACAAGAATCGGGAAAGCGACTATGATGCTTGCAATATACCCCCTAAGGAAATAGTTTCCATACGCCCAATAGTAGCTGGAATAGCCTGTGCTCGAGAGCGCATCCGGAATGAATTTGTTTATGGCGTGATTCAAAATTCCGCCCAAGGCGATAGCGCTCACATATAATGTCTTAAAAAGAATAATATAGAGAAACCCGAACCACATACTCGGCGGAGAAACGATAGGCTCTGCTTCTCCCGAAGCCACCGTCGGGAGATTGGTCACATTATTCGAATTAGGGGGTATCAGATTATCCATAAAACTCCTTGCTGTTATAATATTTTTATTATATCAAACGTTGGGGCTGTGGGCTGTGCATAAAGACTCACTCAAAAAAACCAATCGAGGACTACCAAAAAAATATCCATTGTTTCACGTTTGTTTCATATCATCCCCGGGAATCTCGGTTCCGGGGCTTTTTTGTTTTAAAAACAAAAAAACTGCGGTGCTTTGTTGTCCTCCTTCGCTTTTCAAGCTACGGCGGATAAATCGGCATATCTTCCCTATTTTCTTAGCGAGTATTCGAGTTTAGAAAATAGCAATCCCGACGTACGTCGGGACTTCGCTCCGTTTCACTTTCCCCAACCGCCGACTAACCAAAAAACCGAATTTTTCATATGCCGGCAAACGCTACTTTCCCAAATCCCCGAAGGGATAAGTATCATCGCGACTCAATGCTTTCACTTCTCTGTTCGGAATGAGAAGAGGTGGGGCACATTGAGTTAGATCACCGGCAAATGAAAAATTCGGTTCCGTTCTCTGTTCGGCCTGCCCGCCGAAGCTTTATATTTATAAGCGTAGGCGGGAATGGGAACCCCTCTTCGCTCTTTGAGCTACAAATGGCGCAGGGAGTGGGACACGCTTGGCTAAATCACCAGAAAATCACAATGAGCAATTCGGGGCGGGGCAAGTCCCGCCAATCTCCGAAGGATGAATCCGAGGGTAGATTGGCGTGGATCCCGTTTGTCCGCGATGAGACTATATTTCTTGCTCTCATCCGGAGGGAATGTTCCCGATTTCTCTACGAGCGAAGCGAGTAGCTAGAAATCGCAATCCCGTCTGCGCTCTGCGCGAGCGGGAGGAAGACCCGCCCGAACGACTGGTATTATTCAGTCGGGCGGGGGTGGGACACATTGAGTTAAATCACCGGCAAATGAAAAATTCGGTTCTATCCTCTGAGTAAAACACCGGCAGACAAAAGTCCTGGCGTTTTCCTTAATCCGCAAAGAATGAGATACCTTCCCAATTTTCGTTAGGCCTTTTGGCTACGAAAATTGGGAAGCGTATCGAATGTAGTCAGTATTGGGATGATTGTCTAGTCCAGCACCACTTTTGCCAATCACGCCGCGAAGAACTTCGCGGATATGTCACGAGCAAAAGTGGTGCTGGATAAAGTCGGTGATTAGTACTCCTCGGCTGAACGCGTTACCGCGCTTACACCTAGAGCCTATCAAGGTCGTAGTCTTCGACCACACCGTACCAGCGCGCAGCGCTGGACACAAATTTTCACGAATTTGGCTCGCTTCGCTCGCTCACGAATCCTTCACGAATATTCGCGATTGATTCGGGAGACCGAAGGCCACGATTCGAGATGATTCGAGCCCAGTGCTACGCACTGGCGATACCTAATCTTGGGGTGGGCTTCGCACTTAGATGCTTTCAGCGCTTATCCCTTCCGAACATAGCTACCCGGCGGTTCACCTGGTGGCAAAGCCGGTAGACCAGCGGTTCGTTCAGC
>Ga0075898_125_pt1 | contig 7467 bp, 8 predicted proteins | sample RifGroA1_FD_67972 | JGI IMG/M metagenome (GOLD analysis project Ga0075898, IMG submission 67972) | Parcubacteria bacterium GW2011_GWA1_50_14 | reverse complement strand
TGCGCTTCCGCTTGCGCGGAACAAGCGGGTTTTCCCGCCGTTGCTCTCGAGTATGGTAGAGATCGGCGAAAATACGGGAAATCTTCAGGAAAATTTGTTTTATCTTGCGGACTATTACACGGAAGAACTCGATAACGACGTGCGCAACATGACGACGCTCCTCGAGCCCCTGCTTCTTCTCACGATGGGGATCGTGGTTGGATTCATTGCGCTCTCTATCATTACGCCGATCTATCAGATATCTTCGAACCTGCAAACGTAGATGGGCGGGTGCGAACGGAAAAACTTGGGAGGATTTACCCGCCAAAATTTTCCTTCGGAAAACTTAGGCGGGTTTACCCTCATCGAACTTTTGGTCGTGCTTGCGATCATAGCGATCATCGCGGGATTCGGTGTTTTTGTGAGTTTTGATTTTTATCGCAGTTTGGTGATAACGGGAGAAAGGGACACGGCCGTCGCGCTCTTGAGGCGGGCGCGCATTAGGGCGCTCAACAATGCGCATGAAATGAGCCAAGGATTCTACGTTGCGACCACCACTTTTGTTCTTTTCCAGGGGCCCTCTTACGCGAGCCGGACCGCGGCGTTCGACGAAATTTTTCCGCGTTCTTCGGGAGTTTCCGTTTCCGGTTCGTCCACGTTCGTGTTCCAGAATTTATCCGGCAGCTCGAACGTTTCCGGAACGATCTCGTTCGGCAACGGCCGCACGACAACGAGCATAGATATAAACCGCGAAGGCAGGGTGAGTTGGCGATGACATGAAAAAAAATCTACTTACTACGCCCGGTAGTGAAACTGCGATTGGTATTTGTTAATGTTAAAAACCCCTTAATTGGCTAAGCAATTTTTTGGAAAGTATAAACTAATAAATATGTTGAGAAAAACAGAAAAACAAAATCGCAGTTCTACTACCGGGCAGGGAATTCTTGAGCTATTGATCGCGCTTGCGATCCTTGTTATCAGTTTTTCGACCGGCATTGTGGTTATTTTCGGCGGGCAAGCGATATTGGTGGACACGCATATGAGCCAGCAGGCGCTGAATCTTGCCCGCCAAGATTTGGAAGAAGCGCGCGCGTTCGCCGCGCAGGATTTTTCCAATGTGATAAGCAGTACGGTTATCCAAGGGGCGTTTACGAAAAAGATCATTGTGACGGACGTTGATTTTGACACCAAGAAGATCGTGAGCCGTGTATCGTGGCAGAAAACTCCTGCTTATGAGAGAAGCGTCGAGTTGAAGACGCTCGTTACGAACTGGGTGCCAGACGTTCCGCTCTCCGGTGACTGGAAAAATCCCATCGTTATAGGTTCTCTTGATCTGGGTTCGGGGAACGAGGGAACCGACCTTAAGGCCAGGAATCGCCTGGTGTATATGACAGCCACCCCCGCGGGAAATACGCCGTCAAACCATGATTTTTTCATTATTGACGTGGGGAACCCGAGCGGACCGTTTATCCGTTCGAGCATCAACACCGGGCCGGGCCTTGATGCGGTCTATGTGAAAAGCAACTATGCATATGTGGCAAACAGGGATTCGAATGCCCAGTTACAAGTCATTGATATCAGGGATAAAAATAGCCCCCAGCTTGTCAAATCATACAAAGTGCCAGGTATCTCCGCCGGCGTGCGCGTGCAGGACATTTTTGTGGAGAATAATGTGGCATACCTTGCCACAGAAAAAGACTCGGGGAGCGGTGAGCTTTATGCGATTGATGTTACTAGTTCCACGAATCCTTCCGTATTTCCTGGGAGCTCGCCGCTCGAGGTTGGCGAGGACGCGAACTCGGTGATCGCGTCGGGGACAGTTGCATTTTTGGCGAAGGCGTCGAGTTCCGAACTGTGGTCTGTTGATATTTCAAGTCCTTCATCAATGTCCGTGCTGGGCAGTTATAATCCCTTAGGGAATCAGGATGGTCTTGATCTGTTTTTGATTCCCGGCAGCTCAACGCTCTATTTGGCTCGCGACGATGGAAGCAACAAAGAACTTGAAGTGGTGAACGCGCAAAATCCTTCTTCTATTGTGGAGTTGGGGTCGAGCAACGTGCCGATAAGCGGAAGCGCCACCGAGGTGCCCGAAGTTCTTGCGCAGGATTATTTGGTGTTCCTGGGAACGGAGGACGCGAATAAGGAATTGAAGATATACAACATCGGAAACGCCGCAAACATAACATTCTGGAGCGACCTAAACTTTCCGCAGGTGGTAACCGGAATGGCGTACGAGCGGAACACGATCTACATTTCCGTGCGGTCGAATGACGCGCTAAAGATAATCACTTCGCAATGAGAAAAAAATGTTTTCATGAACGCCGAAAAATTTAAAAATCAAAAATTCACTACCGGGTTTATCCTCCCAAATTTCTCGAAGAGAAATTTGGGAGGGTGATGTTGAGCATCTCGTTGGTCATTCTCTATCAGATGCTCAGGAACCAGGACCAGAACCGGAGTATGCTGGAGGTAGAGGAAGAGGCAAATTTCGTTCAAAGGAAGATCGAGTGGGCCCTTACGGGAGCTACGGACATTATCACTCCTCTTCAGAACCAGACTTCCTCCATTCTTTCGCTTACAAAATATAATTTTTCTCAAAATCCTCTCGTGTTCAGCACTTCGGGAAATGCGTTTTACCTCGCGCGCGGCGCGAGCTCCTCGGTTTCTTTGACCAGCGCCAACGTGAAATTCCAGAATTTTTTCGTCCACACCGTTCCCTCGATCGGGAGCAATCCGACCTCGGTTATTATGACCTTCTCCGTCGCCTCGGAAATCCCGAAATTCCCGGCCTCGACCACGATCCGGGGGACTTTTTATCTCAAAAAATGAGAATAAAGAACGAACGCGGGGGATATGTGGCGATCACGGCGGCGATCCTTATCGTCGCGATGTTCACGATCGTCATGTTCGTGATAGGAACATCCTCGTTCTTGAGCCGCGACAATATTTCGGACACTCATTTTAAGGAAAAGAGCATCGCGCTTGCCGAGGGGTGTTTCCAGGTGGCGCTCTTCCGGATCGCGGAGGACCCCACGTACGCCGGGGGAGAAACGGTGCCGATCGACTCCGATGCTTGCCGCATTATATCGGTTGTCGCCTCCGGTACGAGCAAAATTATCACCGTAAGCTCCACGTTCCAGGCCGTACACTCCAATTTCCGCCTCACCATCCAGCAGGGAAATTTTTCCTTCATCAATTGGGAGGAACTTCCGAATTTTTAAGCCCTCCGTTAAAGAGATGCCCAAACGCGAAGTATTCTGGGGTTTGTGGATAACTTTTTGCTTATGGTAACCTCGGCATGCTATAATAGAACCAATTCAAAGGTCGAAAGATAATCCTTTACTCATGAAGAAAAACAGCGATTTTACCCTCCAAAATTTTTCTAAGAAAAACTTAGGAGGGTTTATCCACCCAAATTTCTCGGAGAGAAACTTGGGAGGATTTACTCTTATTGAACTTCTGGTTGTTATCGGAATTCTTGCGATTCTCGCAGGAGTGGTGATCGTTGCCGTGAACCCGGGCCGTCAGTTTGCGCTTACACGGAACACCAAGCGACAAGCCGCCATAACCCAGATATTGAGCGCAATCCAGCAGAATAAAGTAGAGAATAGTGGGAACTTCAATTGTGCTGTTGCGCTTCCTGCGGCTGCAACAAATATGGGCTCCGACGTAGCTGGAGGAGATTATGATATTGCTGCCTGTATCGTGCCAACCTATATCGTGACGCTTCCATTTGATCCAAGCACGGGGAATTATACAGACAACACTACTTATGATACTCAATATGAGGTTTTCCAGGATGCCGTCTCCGGGCAGGTTACAGTAACTGCGCCTGACACCGAAATTCCTCCGGGAACTGTGATTCTCTCACAGACGCAATAGCTGCAAGCGTCAAGTGTCATGTGTCAAGCGGCATGTGACAAAAAACAAAACATCCCCGCAATGGGGATGTTTTGTTTTCTATCTTGTGTCACTTTTTCAAAATGGTATTACCTGATGCAAGACGCCTGACACATGAAACTTATTAATCCTATGATTCCTTTGTCTTTAAACTTTCAATAAGCACCAGCTCGAGCGGTATCGAGGCGAACGGGCTATAGCGCATCTCTCCGTATGCGCGGATCAAGTTTTTGATAAATGTTACGGTCCATTCCGTGGATGCCTGCCCCGAAAGTTTTTTCAAGCGCTCCAGCTCTTCGGAGGTGAGCTCGGTGGCTAAAAATTCCGTGAGCGTCGGATTGACGTTCACCGCGACCACCTTGCGGAGATAGTGGATAAGGTCTTTCGTAAATTGGATTATATTTTGCCCCTCATCGTTCAGGTGCGCGAGGTGGGCAAGCGCTCCGTTTACGTCTTTCGCGAGAACAAGCTCCGCAAGCTGCTCAACTTTCTTTAGTCCCACGCGTCCGGTTAGCCGCTCGGCGGTAGGGAGGTCTATCGTATCCGCCGCCGCGCTTATCTGGTCCAAGAGGGACTCGGCATCTCGGAAGCTTCCCTCGCCGCCCGCGGCGACGAGCTCGAGCGCGTCGGGAGAAATTTTTATCTTCTCCAGTTTGGCGATCTGAGTGAGCTTTGCGAGGATAGTTTGCCTTGAGAGTTTTTTGAAAAGAAAGCGCTGGGTGCGCGAGGTGATCGTTGCGGGAAGCTTTTCGTACTCGGTGGTCGCGAGAATAAGCACGGCGTGCCGTGGCGGTTCCTCGAGCGTTTTGAGGAGCGCGTTAAATGCCGGGCCCGTCAACATATGCGCTTCGTCAATGATGTAGACCTTGTACTTACTGCTTAAGGGAGAAACGCCGATGTTCTCTTTAAGATTCCGTATCTCGTCGATGCCGCGATTTGATGCGGCATCGATTTCTACAAGATCGAGTGCGTTGCCGTTCTCTATCTCAAGGCATGTCCGGCAGGTTCCGCATGGTTCGCCTTCGTTCATAAAGGAAGAGTTCGCCTCCCGCTCTTCGCAGTTCAAGAGCTTGGCGAGGAGGCGGGCGGTGGTCGTTTTCCCGGTCCCGCGCGGTCCATAGAACAAATACGCGTGGCCGATCCGGTTCTGCCGGGCGGCGTTCTTTAATATCTCCACGTTCGTTTCCTGCCCGAGGAGTTCGCCGAGTTTTTGCGGCCGGTATTTCCGGTAGAAAGCGAGTGCCATAGTTTGCGTGATGGACCCTGGAATTATAGGAAAAATAGTTGCGGAGGGCAATTGCTTCATAGTATTATTCTTTAGCACCACTTGAGGCTTATTATGATGAAAATATTGGGCATTTTAGCGGTCATAGCGCTTGGCGGCTTTTTTTTATTCAGCAACATTCGCGAGGTAACCATCACCTCTTCTCCCTCCGCTAGCGAGTCGAGCGCGGAGAAACCAGGGGTGCCTACGAGCACCAATGCAATGGCTTCTTCGGCGACTTCTTCTTTGGGTTCTTCCTCGGGAACCAAGGTGGCCGTACCCGTAAACGGCGATATTGAAAAACAACTCCCGCTTTTTGATCCGCCCGTGGTCGTGAAGGGGGTATACGTCACAAATTGGTCCGCGGGATCGGCGCGCACAATGGACCGCATCATAAAGCTGATTGACTCTACGGAACTGAACGCGATCGTGATAGACATAAAAGATTATTCCGGCATGGTTGCCTACAGAACGGGGGTCGCCGACGTGCAGAAAGCGGGAGCGGAACGCGAGATCCGGATAGAAAAACCGAACGCGCTTATAAAAACTTTGCATGACCGGGGCATCTATGTGATCGGGCGCATCGCGGTGTTCCAGGATCAGGTGCTCGCCGCGGCGCATCCGGAATGGGCGCTTAAAAATAAGAGCACCGGGGAAATATGGCGGGACCATAAGGGGCTTGCGTGGCTTGACCCCTCGATACCGGAGGTGTGGGATTATCATGTTGCCCTCGCGCGCGATGTTCTTTCGCGGGGCTTTGATGAGGTTAATTTCGATTACATCAGGTTCGCTTCGGACGGCGACTTGAGCGCGATAGGATACCCGTCGTGGAAAGGGGGCGCGTCCAAAGAATCCGTTATCTCCTCGTTTTTTAAATATCTGCGGGAGAATCTCGCTGGGGCAAAGATATCCGCGGACCTTTTTGGGCTCGCGACCATTCAGAACGACGACCTTGGCATCGGGCAAAAAATAGAATCCGCGTACCGGTATTTCGATTATGTTTCGCCGATGGTGTATCCCTCCCATTACGCGTCCGGTTTTTTGGGATACAAAAATCCGGCGGCATATCCCGCGGAGGTGATCGCGTATTCGATGGAGAATGCGGTACGAAAATTTGCGGTATTGAACGGAACCGGTACCGCAACTTCGACTTCTTCGGCGAGCGGAACTCCGGCAGTTCCTCTCCATGCATATTCCGCGCGGCTGCGCCCATGGCTGCAGGATTTTGATCTGGGAGCGACTTATGATGCGGCGATGGTCCGGAAAGAGATCCAGGCGGCGGAGGGAATTCTTCTCGCGAACCCAGAACTTTATGCGGGCTGGCTCTTGTGGGATCCGTCGAATGCCTATACGCCCGGAGCGCTTGCGCCGGCTTCATCAACATGAGCGGATTTATTTTTGATCTAAAAACCGCCGCTTTTTCCGGTCCCCTCGGCGGATTTATTTTTGATCTAAAAACCGCCGCTTTTTCCGGTCCCCTCGAGAAACTTTTGGAACTTGTCGAAGAAAGAAAACTTCCGATAACGGAAGTGAACCTCGCGGAAGTTACGAACGATTTTCTCGACTATCTGCGCACGTTAAAGACGGTTGACCCTTCGGTGCTTGCGGACTTTATCGTGGTCGCAAGCCGCCTTATTCTCATAAAGTCCAAGGCGCTTGTCCCGGAACTTACGCTTACTCCCGAAGAGGAAGGCGAGATAAAGGATTTGGAGAGCCGCCTCACGCTCTACCGCGAGATCCGGGAGGGAATGAAGCATATCGTGAAACTATGGAAGGGCCCCGGGCATGCGCACGGAAGGTCGTACCTTATGCTGCAGCGGCTTGCCGTTCGGGAGGGCATGTTCTATCCGGGATCGGGTCTGAATGCCGAGGCGCTCCTTCATGCGCTCCGGGCGATCGCGGAGAGCATTCATCGGGGCGAACTTGAGACAGAAACTATCCGGGACCAAGTAGTGAGCGTCGAGGAGAAAATAAAGGAGATAATAGAGCGCCTCACCAAAGGGGGGGGAACCACATTGAGAACCCTCGCGGAGACGAAACCGCGCGGCGAGGTGATAGCGATCTTCCTCGCGCTTCTTCACCTGGCGCGCGAGCAGATGATCCTTCTTGAACAAACACATTATTTTTCTGATATAATGATCACATCCGCACCAAAATGACCGAAGAGATCCGCGAAGAAAAACTGGCAGAACTCGAGGCGGTTCTTTTTCTTCAGGGAGAGCCGCTCTCTCGGGGAAAGATCGTGAAGATCCTGGGTGTCCAGGCCGAAGAGCTTGCGGAGCTGGTCGGGATCTTTGAAGAGCGGCTTGAGGCGGCCGATCGCG
>Ga0075898_113_pt1 | contig 7509 bp, 8 predicted proteins | sample RifGroA1_FD_67972 | JGI IMG/M metagenome (GOLD analysis project Ga0075898, IMG submission 67972) | Parcubacteria bacterium GW2011_GWA1_50_14 | reverse complement strand
CCCGTATACATTCACAGTCAACATTATGGGAGGGAGACTAAACTTACATAACATAGTTCGCTCCAATGATATGATATTGGGGTTTCCTCATGATGTTGCAGGCTTTGCACTCTTGCAGGCGATACTCGCCCAGAAACTAGGCGTAGTGCCCGGGGTGTATAGTCACTCGATTTCAAACGCACATATCTATGACATTCACTACGAGGCCGCAGAAGAGTTGATTAAGAGACGAAGCGACCACAAGCCCGTTCATCTGCATTTGCCGAACGGCGCATTCGAGCGCGCGGAACAGAAAGACCCCAAATTGGTTGAGGAAATAGTTGACGATATATCTACCCAATATGAACCCCTCGAACCAATCAAGGGATTGAAAATTGTTCTATAATACGAGTATGGGTGTTTTAACACAGAGACAAATTTTGGAGAGGATAAGAGGCGGGGGGCTCTTTTTTAGACCTGGGCTCGATAAATTTCAGGTCCAAATGCACTCCGTCGATCTTAGGCTCGGCTTCACGTTTATGATTCCCAAAGTTTGGCATTCAAGCGAAAGAGGGCGAGAAGTTGTAACGCTTGACCCTTTACGCACCACTGGGGCACCTAACTTTGAAGTTGTTGAACTTGAGCAGGGGCAGTATTTTGATTTGCTTCCTCAAGAGTATGTATTGGTTTCCACTCTCGAGACAATCGGCATACCTAAGGATCTTATGGCGGTGTTATATCCGAGATCATCTATAAACAGAAAGGGGCTATCGATTGACCTAACGGGTATTATCGATGCCGGTTACGAGGGACAGCTAACGATGCCGATTAGAAATAATACTCGCGGACAAACAATTAGGCTCTACCCGGGTGAAAGATTTTGCCAACTGGTGTTTCAACCATTAGCTGAAGAAGTTGAGGTAATAAAAAGCCGACACCACAAAAGAGATATCGCTGATGGCCTGGCGCCAGAGAATGAGAATGAAGTTGACCTGATTATGAAGGGCGACATAAATAAACTTAAAGAGACTTACCCCGTTGGAGAAGAAAGTGCTGATTAGCGCGATTGCCGCAATCGGCAAAAACAACGTAATAGGCCAGAACAACGATTTGGTTTGGAAAATACCAGATGATTTGGCGCGGTTTAGGGAGATTACCAAGGGTCACCCCGTAATTATGGGACGCAGAACATTTGAATCTATAGGAAGGCCTCTTCCCGATAGAACAAACATCGTAATTTCGAGAGAAAAAGATTATGCCCCGGAAGGAGTGTCTGTTGTTTATTCCGTCGACGAAGCTATAGAGAAAGCGAAGAGTCTCGGGAATGACGAAATATTTGTGATAGGTGGCGGTGAGATATATAGGCAATTTATGCCGTATACAGATAAACTTTACTTAACAATAATAGACGCCGAAGCCGATGGCGATGTTTTTTTCCCTGATTATTCTGAATTTCAAAAAGAGACGTTCCGCGAGGAGCGGGACTACAGTGGTCTAAAGTACGCGTGGGTTAATTTAGAAAGAGATTAACGCTCAACGTCGATTCCCATAGAACGCGCCGTACCTTCAATAATTTTCATTGCGGCGTCGATGTCGTTCGCGTTTAGATCTTCCATTTTTCTCTCCGCGATAGCACGGACGTCTGCCTTTGTAATTTTCCCTACTTTGTCCTTATTGGGTACGCCGGACCCTTTTTCTATTCCCGCAGCTTTCCTCAAAAGATCAGAGGCCGGAGGAGTTTTTAGCTTAAAGATGAAGCTTCTGTCTTCATAAAGTGTAATCTCGGCCGGCACGATATCGCTTCCCATATCTTTTGTCGCTTCGTTGAATTGGCTAACGAATTCACCGATATTAACGCCGTGTGGGCCTAGCGCCGTGCCGACAGGTGGAGCCGGCGTTGCCTTGCCAGCTTGAATTTGAAGCTTAAGAATTGTTTTAATTTTTTTTGCCATTGTTTTGTCTAGATTTTCTTAACTTGTAATGAATCAAGCTCTACGGCTGTGTCGCGTCCGAATACCGGAACCATAACTTTAATCCTGCCCTTCGCTTTGTCAATCTCGGAAACTTTGCCATCGTAATCCCTGAAGGGACCGTCCGTAATTCTGACTGTTTCACCTACACTGATATCAATTTGGAACTCCGGCTCTGCGTCACCCATTCTCGACATCAGTGCTTCTACTTCTTCGTATGAGAGAGGGGTCGGGTCGGTAGCATCTGAGCCGACAAAACCTGTTACGCGCGGCGTATTTCTGACCACATACCACGAGTCCGGCTCCATAAGCATCTCAACAAGAACATAGCCTGGATAAATCTTCTCCTCTATGGTCACCCTTTTTCCGCTTCTTATCTTTATTTGTTTTTCTTTTGGAACAATGATCTTGAAAATCTTGTCGTTCATGGCGAGCGAGTCCACGCGTTGCTTAAGATAGCGCGCCACTGCGTCTTCATATCCAGAGTACGTGTGTACTGCGTACCAGTGTTTAACTTTCAGCTCCTGCTGTTCTGTGTTCTTCTTCGCCATATGCTTATGCAATTAGCTTCTCGATTATGCTCACAAACAGGAAATCCAGCGCTCCAAGAAACGCCGCTACAAGCATTGAAATTACGATTACTGTGACGGACATTTTGACCGTCTCCTTACGCCCTGGCCAATTTATCCTTTTAAACTCCTGCCGGAGCTCCCCGATGAACAATTTGAATTTGCCAAACATGTTTTTCTGTTATGGGATAATAGCCGATTGTAGGCCTATATTCAAGCTTGGATGATCAAACGTCAAGATTCTTCACTGATGCAGCGTGGACTTGGATAAATCGCTTTCTAGGCACTACGTCTTCTCCCATAAGAATATCGAACACTCTGTCTGCTTCTTTCGCATCATCTATGGTCACCTGCTGCATTGTCCTTTTGGCTGGATCAAGGGTTGTCTCCCACAACTGTTCTGCATCCATTTCTCCTAAACCTTTGTACCGTTGGATGTTGGGCGTGCCCTGGGTTTTCATCGATTTTAGGATTTTGTCACGTTCCGCATCATTGTAAGCATAGTGAGCTTCTTTTCCTTTCGTAATTTGGTAGAGCGGCGGCAATGCAATATAAAGATAGCCTCCTTCGATTACTTTCGGAAAATATCTGAAGAACAGCGTTAGAAGCAAAGTTCTTATGTGAGCTCCGTCTATGTCTGCGTCTGTCATGATAACAATCTTGTGGTATCTCAATTTGTTTAAATCAAAATCATCGGCAATCGCCGTTCCGAGGGCCACTACTAGCGAAACTATTTCCTTATTTGCGAGTATTTTATCAATACGTGCTTTTTCCGCATTCAATACTTTGCCACGGAGTGGAAGTATCGCTTGATTTCTTCTATCTCTGGCCTGTTTCGCGGAACCACCAGCAGAGTTACCCTCTACGATAAAAAGCTCGGCATCTTCGGGCTTAGTCCCAGATTGACAGTCAGCAAGCTTACCAGGCAACGTAAGACCGCTTAATGCCCCTTTTCGAAGAACTGTATCTTTAGCCGCTTTTGCCGCTACTCTAGCGCGAGCTGAGAGAAGTGATCTTTCCACAATCGCCCGAGCATCGCCAGGATGGGTTTCCATAAAATCCCGCAATGCATCCCCTACCACTATTTCAACGGCAGATCTTGCTTCGGGCGTCCCAAGTCTGGCTTTGGTTTGACCTTCGAACTGCGGCTCGCGGAGCTTGACCGAGACTATTGCCGTGAGTCCTTCGCGTACGTCCTCCCCCGATAATGCCTCGTCCCCCTTTCTAAATAAGTTATTTATTTTTGCATAATCATTCACCGTACGGGTTAAGGCGGACCTAAATCCAGTTAAGTGCATGCCACCATCTGTGGTGTTTATATTATTGGCAAAGCTCAACTCTACGGTCTCTGTTCCCTCGTTATAATTCAATGCAGTTTCGACATCTATCTCCTCGTGCTCCTTGTGAACATAGAATGTATTATCGTGTACCACCTCACTGCCATCGTGGTTTAGGTACTCTACGAAAGACTGCAGTCCTCCATCAAACCTATATGCATAGTACATCGGCACTTCACCCCTCTCATCTAGAAGTACTATCTGTAGCCCCTTTGATAGGTACGCTTGCTCTCTGAAGTGATCCAGAATTGTCTTGATATCAAATTCAGTTGTGGCAAAAACTTCTTTGTCTGGCGTAAAACTTATCTTTGTTCCTCCTCTATCGCACTGCCCTACTTTTTTAACTTTCGCAGTCGCCCTTCCCCTTTTGTATTCCTGCATATACAATCCTCCATCTCTGCAAACTTCGGCTTGCATCCATTCTGATAAGGCATTGACTACCGAGACACCGACTCCGTGCAATCCGCCCGAGACTTTGTACGATTCACCACCGAATTTACCTCCTGCGTGGAGGGTCGTCATAACCGTTTCGAGCGCGGACCTTTTTGTTTGCTTGTGAATGTCGACCGGAATACCACGCCCATTGTCCTCAACGCTTACGATGCCTCCCCTAAGAAGCTTTACTTCGATATTTGTAGCGAAGCCCGCCATTGCCTCGTCGATGGAATTGTCCACGACTTCCCATATAAGATGGTGAAGCCCAGACGGACCAGTAGAACCAATGTACATTCCGGGACGCTTCCTAACAGGCTCTAGACCCTCGAGGACATAGATGTCCTTAGCGGTGTAACCATTAGTCGCTCCTTCCTTCGCATTTTGCGCCACTCTTGTCTCTGGGGTTTTCTCTCGGGTTCTTACTTTTGCTCCGGCAGATTTTTCTTTCTCCTGCTTAGGACCATGCTTCAAAGTTACTTTTCTTGCAGATTTTAACGTTTTTTTTGCTTTCATAATAAAAATAGCGCCTTCGCTGACCTTAATAATTCTATCATTTTTCGCCTCCCAAAACAAGCTTATAAACAGCTGTTTTTTGGCTTAAATAAAGGGATAAATGAGTACCTAGTACCTAGTATTTAGTACATAGAATTTGTGGAGAAAATTAGACTGAAGAATACCACAAAATCCCGTAAAATCTGTTTGCTACATATTGCTTCCATTTAGAGCTTAACGAGCAATTTGTGACACCAAGCCTTGAAATGATAGGCTATATTTTTTAAACTGAAGCGGTTATGGAATTTGTTATACCCCGCGACGAAGAAAATAAATTGCTGTTCAAACTTAAGGAGCGCACGGACACCGAGGCTAAGCGCATGCAGAAATACTTTGAGATGCCAGATCTCTCACGTACCACCGGGAGCCCTCTCTTCGAGTTGGTTGAGCGGATAAAAGATGTTCCGGTTCAAAAAGATTTCGATGTAATCAATATTCCGGAGATTGTTCCAGCTAGCATAAGCTTCGACTTGTTTAACTTCGCGCCAGACCACCCAAATCGAAGCAAGTCAGACACATATTATGTTGACGACAAGAATATTTTAAGGACCCACGACACTGTATTTTGGTACTACTACCTAAACCTGCCGGAGATTAAAGCACGAATAGCAAATCACGAAAGTATTGGAACTCTCTGCTATGGCAAGGTATACCGCAAAGACGAGATAGACCGACACCACATGAACATCTTTCACCAGATGGGTGGTTGGTACTTAAAACCGGACAGCGAAGGAACCCTTGGGCTAGACGACCTCAAAAATGTGCTGTCCGAAATTGTTAAAACTGTGTTCGGCCAAGATACAATTTATCGCTTCAATGAGGATGTTTTCCCCTACACGGATCCATCTCTAGAAGTTGAGATACAAGTCGAGGGCGAGTGGGTGGAAGTTCTTGGCGGCGGCATGCCGAAAAAAGAGGTACTGGCTAACATGGGAGTCACAGGTTATAACGGCTGGGCCTATGGCTTCGGCTTGGAACGTCTTGCAATAATTAGCATGAGACTGCCGGATATTCGACTTCTTTGGTCAGATGACGAACGCGTCAAAAAACAATTGGTGCTCGGGAAGCCATTTGCCGAAGTGAGTAAATATCCACCGGTTGTACGAGACATCTCGTTTGTGGTTCAGAATAACTTTATACCGAATGATTACTTTGATTTGGTTCGAGACGTAGCCGGCGACCTGGCCGAGGAAGTAGAGTTAATAGACAAGTACGAGGACGAAGCAAAGTTTGGAAAGGACAAAGTTAGCTACGCATACAGGATAACTTATAGGAGTGTTGATAGAACTCTGACGAGCGAAGAAATCGACAAACTTCACAAATCGCTCGAGGAGAAGACCGCATCGGTGTTCGGCGCGACTGTTAGATAGGGTAGTTTGACAAACTAACTTTTGACAAAGGGACTAACTTAAGTAAAAATCAGAGCGCGGGGAATTCACCCCGGTGGGTGAGGGAGGCTCATAACCTTCATGCGGTGGGTCCGACTCCCACCCCCGCAACAGTATTGACCATCAGATGGCTATGTGTTATCCAAATAGCACGTTCTTTTCGTACCTATTATTACTCTCTGGTAATGCTGTAGAAGGAGAACTCTGGAATCTATCGAGATTTCTCTCTCTACAGCATTCGTAATGACGTCGACAAGGAAGGGGGCTGTACGCCCATGCAAGACCAACTCGGACCACTTGTTGGAGAAGCGGAGGAAGCCTGGGAAATCGTTCGTCGCGGGAGAAGTGTCGGCGACGTTGCGGACCAAGCGGTGAAGGACTTCTTCTTCGGGAAGAATGTGATACTGACCGGGTGGACTACGCACTTGCTTGACAGCGGCACAGCCCACCCGATGAGGGTGCAGCTCACCGATCAGCCCGCCTTCGTGCGGTCCGTGTTCTACTACAAGCACCCCCAGTACGGCCACCAGGACGTCCTTGACATCAGGACGCCTGACGGGAAGGAGTGGCGTCTGCGGGTCACCGGCACGCAGATGATGCTTGCCGAAGAGAAGGCAGAAGCTCGAGGTCAGTAACGGCTCCGCTCAACACCTTCAGCGCGTTCTATCCGACCAGGGAGTTCGACCCCCGACACCACGCGGGGGTCGACTCATTTTTATAGAAATTTTTTCGCGCATTAAATATTTCGCGCGTTGGACTCCTAAACAACACTTCGACTCGCTTCGCTCGCTCAGCGCAGGCATAAAAACGAAAGCGACCCCGACTTGAGCGGCGAGGCGGGGTCGCCTTCGTCCGCTTCAAGCGGGGTCCTTGTGCGCGTTGCATCGCTCACACTTCTCCTGTGACATCGCAGCTCTCCAGATAGATTCCTGGCCGCTCGATTGGCTGCTTAATCCAGGGTATGAGTCCGTCCGGGTCACGTTCCTCGTCAATCCCGATAGCTTCGACGAAGATGTCGGGGGCAACCACGACGGGCTCCTCGACGTCCTTGCGCCAGAGTACCGCGGTCTGCACTTCCGTGATTCCACGGTACGGCTTCCTGCCTCGCACTCTTCGCCAAAGGTTCCGCCAGAATCCCTTGCGGAACTTCTTGAAGAGATACGTAGTGGCCGCCTGGAGCGTAAGGCCGGTGTCGGTCAGATCGTCAACGATGAGCATCCTTCCCGACGGAGGCTCCTTCGTGACGTACAGGCAGTGGTAGGCAATCGTCACGTCTTCT
>Ga0075898_112_pt1 | contig 8530 bp, 5 predicted proteins | sample RifGroA1_FD_67972 | JGI IMG/M metagenome (GOLD analysis project Ga0075898, IMG submission 67972) | Parcubacteria bacterium GW2011_GWA1_50_14 | reverse complement strand
GATTTACAATTTTGGCATATTTTTTCTTCAGAAATACTCATCTCATAATAATAGAAGCTCAATGGGCATACTATGACATGTCATAGTAATTAACTTCGCGCTACGGCATGTGAACAATTCCATATTTTGTTCGAACGGATCTACCGCGAGATTTTCTTTCCTTCTTGGTAATATCGCGGCTATATATTCTCGTTTTTCGCTCTGATTTCCCTCTCTCGCGGTAACTTTTATAGCTCCGTTCGCGGAGCGCCTTCTTTATACTGCTAATGGTTTGCGGCGAAAGCCAGAGCTCTTTGACAATCTGGCTGTACTTCTCGCCAGATATGATGCGCTCAATCGCCGCGGCGCGAACCACCAGATTATGGCGTTCGTTGGACGTGACCAGCAGGTCAAGAAACTCTCCTGAGCTTAATATCTTCTTCCAGCATGCCTTTTCCCACTCTTTGCGCGAAGAGAAATAGCTCACCGGCGGCAACTTGATGGATAATGCCTTCTCCATAGATATAGATTACTTATACATGATTATGATACCGGTGTCACTATGACATGTCATAGTGCCGCAACATACGCTGGTACCGACTAGAATATTTCAGATTGGTAACAAGCCTCACAATACACCGCCTCTTTACGCTCCGGTGAGTAGGAGGTCTCAAATTCGTTTGGACAGGCTTTTTCGCCATGAAAGTGGAGAGTCGTGTTCCGATAGATGCCCAATGCCGATGCCTTGCCGTGGCACCCGCACCGCCGCGCCCAGAGCTTCAGAGGATTGCGAAGCGCAAATCGGTCTTTGTATCTGCAATCCGGGCATTTCCTCGGAAGCGCAATCTTCTCATGCCGCAAAAATTCAAGCTCCGGCTTGATAATGCGGTAGGCTCTGCCGCAGTCGGGGCAACCGATCACTTCGTTAATTATAGAATCCGGCACGTCTTTTATGTCGTCCGGCAGATTTTCCGGCATTACTGTTGGTTTGTGCGGATATGGATCCGGATCCCGCCACGAGTACCTTTTTGCCAATACTTCTTCTTTTGTAAGCGGAAAGTATTCCTGCACAACCGATTCGTTGTAGGCGAAAGGAGAAAGCGCTGTGGGGAAAAATTCACCGAATTTATATACTATTCGCTCTTTGCTTTTTGCTATTTGCGAAACGTACGGCACATCGTCCATCTGTTTCGTAATTCTTTCCACGAGCGCCTTATAGTCTTTTTCGGAATATTGTTTATTGAATATGCAATACTGCTTGCTCTTCAATCCGGAACAGCCGAAAAGGTTAGCAACATCAGAGCAAAAATAGCAATAGGTAATGAATCGCGTTGTTTTCCCGTGCGAATAGAACCTGCTCGAATAATTGTGGTAAGCGCCTACGCTCACCTCGTAAAGAAGCTCCGACTCAATCGCCCCCGTTACGTCGTATGAGTCTTTGAAATCATACACGCGCCAGCAATTTTTCACGTTTTCTGAATTTTGTACGAAAAATACATTCGTGCCGTTTTTAACTCCCACAATATCGTCCCCCGTGGTGTTGAGAACCTTGATGGCGTTTGCGAATTTATGGAGAGATGCTTCTCTCAGCGACCGGAATTCTTCTTTCAAACTCTCAAGTGAACCATACGAACTCAACCATATCTTCTCCATTTCCCGCATATAATCATCGTGAGAATACGCCTTATTGCGGACATAAAACTGCTTGTTCCGCAGATTTGAAGACATAAAACAGTCCTGGCAATTCACGCAGTCGAAAAGAAACGCAGAGTTGACGCACTCTCTTGAATTCAAAAGAAAATGAGATCCATAGCATTTTTCGGCATTTACGTTCTCGTAACATCTTTCCGTATTTTTAACTTGATAACAATCAAAGCAATTTCGGCTTTTGTCGATGTGCGATGAATAAAAAATATCCTCGCAATACGTTACGGAATATGACAGATAAACATTCTTGCTCTCTCCCACGTAATTTGAAAAATCGGAATTCACATTGTTGAATCCCCAAAGATTAAGTTGCGGCACGTCCTCCAAAAGTTCTCGGTATTGTTCAAAAAATGGCCGCGAGAAATCATACTCGCGCCCATGTTCCATCGGGTCCCACTTGTCCGACCACCAACAGTCCCCGCAATACACCGTAAACGGCTTATCAAGAGAAAATATGCTTACCATATCTTTCCCGCAAAGCCCGCATTTTCTTTTGTAAAGAGTTCGCTCATTTCTATAGGCGAACCTTCTCTGCAACCGACACTCCGGGCACCATGTGGGCGGAGGAACCTTGATCTTTTCGTAGAAATTGAAGTCTTCCGGTTCAATTGTGAACTGGTTTTTACAATTCTGACAGGCTCGTGTCTCTTGTTGCATGTCACATGTCACACGTTATACGACTTCCCTCTGGTAGCAATCCTCACAGTAAACCACCTCTGGCCTGTCCGGCGCAAAGTTGGTTTTGATCGCCTTCCCGCACTTGGCGCACGTTCGGTCGAAAAGCGTAATAGGGCCCCGGCGGAGGAGCCGCGATTCGTGCCGGCAGTTAAAGCACTCCCGCGGCACGGGAATCAGCATGCGGCGGTATATCTCAATCTCCGCGCGGATCAAGCGGTAATTCCTGCCGCACGCGATACAGCGCAAGATCTCGTTCAAAATCGAATCCTGCACGTCCTTGATATGGTCCGGAATATTTTCGGACTGTATTGTCTCTTGCCCCTTGGTCACGGGAATATCGTCTTGCCAGCGGAAGCCGAGCCGCAAAGCCTCATCCCTGGAAAGAGGCACGTTGTCCTGTCCCACCCCCTCGTTATAACCAAAGAATCCGAGCTCGGCGGGGAAAAATCCTCCGTACAGTTCTTTTTGCTTCAATTCGTTCACGATATGTTCCCGAATCTTTTTATATTCTTCGGGAGAGTATTTTTTATTCAAAATCACGTATTCGGCGCCCTTTACCGTGTCGCATCCGAAACAATATGCGCTTGACCGCGTTGCGAACGAATATTCGACATCGTGCGATGATTCCACCCACCAGCCCCCGATGATGCGCGAAGAGCCGGCGCCAACCGCTACGCACTCCAATAGCAATTCCGAAGTTCTACCGTGTCCCAGCACATCATAGGAATCTTTAAGATATTTTGTCCAAAACGCGTACCGCACGTCTTCGCACTGCAACGCCTCGAACGAGTCCCTTGTGTTTTTTGACTCAAAAACATAATTGCCGGTGGACGCGATAGATTTGAAATTGGTATTTTCCTTGCAGGGAAATTTTAAAGAATACTCCGCAAAACGTTTTTTCATTTCCTCGATCTTTGAATAACTGCCGGCGATCTCCGAAACCCGCTTTCTCCATTCCTCTTTATCGAGCGGTTCGTTAAAAAAATGGTACGATTTATGGCGCAGATTCACGCAACCAAAACAATTCGTGCATCCTGAACAGTTCAAAAGAAACCACGAATCGACGCACTCAACAGCATTGTCCACCCACACAACCCCTGAACATTTCTCGACGTTTACGCCTTCATATGTCCGCTCCGCCTTTTCTCCGTAGTATGCGTCAAAACTATCACGGCAATTCATAAGCCCACGCGAATAGGCGCAATTCTCGTTATTTGGCCCGGAATTCATGATAAGATAACAATCCTTGTTCGATCCCGCAAAGTTGGTATATTCGCTGTTTATATTGGGCCCCATCGCATAGCTCGCAGACGTCGTGGATTTTGGAACCTTAAGCACCAGCTCATCCAACTGTTCAAAGAACGGCCTCCCCGGGTCGTATGCCATTCCGTATGAAAACGGATCCCATTTGTCGGAAATCCAACAATCGTTGCAGTAAACCACATACGGCGATTTCGGGTGGTACATCGAGATAATCGAGCGGTTACAAAGACCGCAAATACGCTTATAGAGCGTGCGCTCGTTCCGGAATACCGACCGTCTTCGAAAACGGCACACAGGGCACAACGCAGGCGCCGGCACACCCATTTTTTCATAGAAACCGAAATCCGAAGCGTCTATAACAAAAGAGACCTTACAACTTCTACATGTTTTTGTTTCTGGCTGCATGTTGCTACGTGTTGCTAATGGCTAAATTCTAAGTTCTAATTTTACGATACTTCTCGTTGATAACACTCGGCGCACGCTATCTTTTGATATTCCCATTCGTGGGGATAATAATGCGTTGTATCTTTTTTGCAAAAGAAACATCTGCCCGAAAAAAGCTCAATTGCGGCGAGTGGCTTGAAGAGATTAAGAATACGCACGTCAAAATGATCCTGCGGCAATGGGATCCCCTGCGCTTTGTAAAACTGGAATTCGCCGGGAGCAATATTGAAGCGCCAGCCGGTCCTCGGGCATACAATTTGTTTTCGGGATATATCCTCAGATGCATCATCGATCACATCGGGTAAGATATCTCCCGAGGCGCCGTCGGACGATGCTTCGCTCCGGTCCACCCAAATCCCTCCCATTGCCTCCAGCTCTTCTTTTGTGGAAGGAAAATAGGTATTCGCTATGGAAAAATTGTAGCCGCCGTATGCCATAGAATAAGGGAAAAACTTTCCCCACTCTCCCGTTTTTATCATAGATTCTTTGATCTTCGGCAAAAGCGTTTTATATTCGGCTTCCGAGTATTGTTTGTTCAAAATGCAGTACTTTTTTTTCCGGAGACTCACGCAACCGAAGCAGTATTCGCTTTCCTCGCAATAGTCGAGATACGCGGAGTAACGGCAACTGTCGCAGTGCAGAGTGGCAATGGTGTCGTAATTTTTATTATCAACGACAGAATAAAGCGCTTTTTCGACAATAGTGCCGACTCCGTGGATAGAATCTTTTATATATCCTCCCCGAAACATATGACGGTTGTTTTCGGAATATTCAATAAAGTAGCAGTCGTAACAATTTTTGCATTCTTCAAGAAAGTTGCCCGTGGAACTCGTTGTTTTTACGTTATAGCTTGACCGATAGACCGCCTCTCGCGCGAGAGTTTTCGGAAATTCTTTTTTAATGGCCTCAACGCTTTTCCGCGAGCGCAAATTATATTTTTTTAATTCTTCGAAATACGCTTCTTTTGAGTACGGCTTGTTCAATATGTGGTATTGCTTATTCCGAAGGTTCCAGCACATAAAACAGTTCTGAACATTCCGGCAATCATAAAGAAACGCGCTCTCGATGCTGTCCCGCGCGTCGAACGAGTGGCGCACGTTATAGCACTTGAAACAGTAGGTACAGTCATACGACAAGTCCATATCGAAACAGAACACAAGGTCAACGGAGTTTTTGCACCGAATATTGCGGTAGCCATAATACAGATCTTCGCAATCCAGAAGCGAACGGGTGAGATAGCAATTTTTGGAATTCCATACGTCGTCACACCAATCGGAACTAAAATTATTCGTACCGGATTGCTGGGGATGCGGAACACGATCCTGTAGTTCCTTGAATTGTTCAAAGAATGGGCGGCTAAGATCGTATTCTTTTCCATATTGCATCGGGTCCCATGAGTCCGAAACCCATTCGGTCCGATCATAGAGCGGGAATTTTATTTCTTCTCCGAATGTAGTGATTATCGTTTTTCCCGAAAGGGCGGACTTCGTTTTCCGGAACTTGCCGAATACCCAGAACGCCAAAAGGCGCCTCCAAATGCACCGAGGGCATTCATCCGGCGCGGGAATACCGAACCGCTCGTAGAAAACCGAATCTTCCGGTTCGATAGTGAGCTTTCGCTTACAACTTTCACACTGTTTTGTTTCCGTGTTCATATCACCTCGCTTTGATAACATTGTTCACAATAGACAATTTCCGGACTGTCTGGGGCATATGAGGTTTCGAATTCGTTGGGGCATTTCTCTTCTCTATGCAAATGTTGTGTTGCGTTCTCATATGCTTTATTCTCAGAATTTTTACCGGAACACTGGCATTTACGTTTGAAAAAATGTGGGCGATTCCTCTGCGCGAGCCGACTATAATGGCGACAGTTCGGGCAAAGCTGCGGCAACGGGATATTGAATTGCTTTAAAAAAGCGAGCTCGCGGGCGATGATGCGAAACGCGCTCGTACATTCCTCCTCACAATTGCCCCCATGAGCACAGGTGATAACTTCCTTCAAAATTTCATCATCTGCATCTTTAACTCGATCAGGCAAATCTTCTGCGCGCGTCGTAGGCGCATAGTTCCTTTTTTCATCTTCCAGCCAGAGAAGCCCTGCGGCCTTCACCTCTACTTCGGTTTTCGGGAAAAGCTCGTGGGCTTCTGAAGTATTGTAAGGAAATGGCGAAAATTCGGACGGAAAGAACTCGCCGTAGCAGTAGGCGCGCCCCTTTTTATCCATGTATGGCACGTCGTTCATATGCCGGATAATTTTCGGAACGAGTGCTTCGTACTCTTCCTTTGAATATTGTTTATTCAGTATGCAGTATTGTTTTTTATGCGCACCAACACAGCCGAAAATATCGGTTGAACCAGGACAAAACATGGAATACTGAACATTTTTACACCCCCCGAAGCAATTCCACGAAAACCTGACATTGTACGTTTGATCCCCGCACACGAGACTCTCATAGACTAGCTCCGATCCGTCACCCCAATTTGCATAATCGTAACAATCCCTCACTGGACCGGAGAGTAAATTATAGCAATATTTCGAATCTTCTGTCCCGCTCACTCTATAAGAATGTTTGGTATTTTTTGAATTGTAGATATAATCGCCGCTCACGCTTACGTTTTGGAGTCCGTGCATAAATTTCACGGGAAACTTCATCCATACCTCGCACGCGCGGCGGCGGCACTCTTCAAACGCGCGCCGTGAACTAAGATCCAGTTCCACAAGTTTTTCAACATATTCCTCTTTGCTGTATGGAATATTGAAAATACAGTAGGACTTACGCCGCAGCCCAACGCACCCCACACAGTTCGTGCAACCCACACAATCTTTGGAAAGGATTACCTCTTGGCAATCCTCGCAATTCACGGAAAAAAATGTTTTGTAGCAACGTGCCGCATTCACATTGCCGTAACTGAATTCACAGTGGTCGGTCATGTGGCTATCCATGCAGTTTTTTGAAGCAGTGTCCCAAATCACGTATGCGCAGTCCTCCGTGTGCGCCACTGCGCGGGTAAAGTAACAGTTTTTTATATATGATGCGTTCGTGCAATATTCACAATTTACGGCACCCTGCATCGAGTGGGATGGGAAAGGCACCTCAAGAAACAACTCATAAAATTGACCGAAGAAAGGACGCGACCAATCTATTTCTCGTCCATACGCTATGGGATCCCACGCGTCAGACCACCAATAATCCCTGTCATATATCTTCACCGGAGATTCCGGAGGAAATGCGGAAAATATTTGTTCTCCAGTCCTCGCGTCTAATTTCTTATAAAGATGCCACATATTCCGCCAAGAAAGACGCCTTGTTATCCTGCACTCCGGGCACCACGTCGGAGGCGGTACTTTTATTTTCTCGTAGAAATTGAAGTCTTCCGGCTCGATACGGAATTTTTGCTTACAGTTCTGGCAAGTTTTGGTTTCAGAGTTCATATTCATTGTTCATCGTACAGCCCCGACGCTTGCGGTCGGGGCCCCGACTAGAACGTCGGGGTTCTGACAATTTCGGGTTTCTGATTGCATTGTGCTAATGGCTATTACCTAATACCTAATTACTAATTTATGCTATTTCATTACTGTAGCACGATCCGCAGTAGACAACTTCTGGGCACTCCGGAGCGTAACTTGTTTTTATATCGATTCCGCATTTGGCGCACTTCCTGTCCCACAGCCTAGGCGGATTTATGCGTGCCATCCGTTCCATGTGCCGGCAATCGGGACAAAGGCGCGGGATAGGAAACTCCCAGTGCCGCAAAAGATCAAGCTCCGCGCGGATAATACGGAATGCCTTTCCGCATGCGCCACAACCGAGGATATCGTCCAAGATAGAGTCCTTGACGTCGTGGATGTTGTCGGGCATCTTGTCCGCGGGCATAGTAATCGTGTACTTCCCCGGCGTGGGCTCCCGCCAGCGCCAACCGCGTTCCTCTATTTGTTCTTTGGTAAGCGGCCAATATTGCGCCGCATGGGTTTCGTTGTAGGAAAAAGGGCTTAGATCATACGGCAAAAAATCTCCATATTTCCAAATACGGCCCTTTGCGTCTATATATGGCCTCTCGTTCATGCTCTTTATAATTTCGTCTCGAAGTTTTGCATATTCCTCGGGAGCGTATTGCTTGTTCAAGATGCAATACTCTTTCTTTTTTGCATTGATACACGCAAACGTGTTGCGGCACGACATATTAACTATTCCATACTCAACATTCATTGTGTTATTCTGCCAAGCGCCCGCGCAATATTTTACATTACTAACGCCCTCGCCCACCGTTATGGAGTCAACCACGCGCTCAACGCCATTGCCCCATTCCGAGAGGTCATACAGATCCTTCGCAGGGCCCATGGTAATGAATTGGCAGTAACGCACATCTTCAACTTCGTTCACTTGATAACAGTCAAGGGCGTTTTTGGCATTGAATACATAATCTCCCGTGGAATTTATGTTCTGGAGAGAACTCTCGA
>Ga0075898_123_pt1 | contig 8811 bp, 9 predicted proteins | sample RifGroA1_FD_67972 | JGI IMG/M metagenome (GOLD analysis project Ga0075898, IMG submission 67972) | Parcubacteria bacterium GW2011_GWA1_50_14 | reverse complement strand
GTTCGCGGCATCTGCGCTCGCCCGCGCTGGCCGGACCAAGGAGGCCTGGCAGGTGGCCGAAGCAGCGGTTCGCCTGTGGTGGCCGGTCGATTTTGCCCAAGTGACGCCCGTGGCGCTTCTGACAGACGAAGGACTGCGGCCCTTGATGACGCCCGAGCGGTGCGAATGGGTTCTGCGTACCCCCCGAGGCCCGGCGGCGGTTTCCAAAAAGAAAAAGAAGAAGTAGTCGTCCAGAGGCCGCGCGCGGAGATGCTTAAAAAGAAAAATGAGTACCAAGATACTAACTGAAGTTCGCAGTATCAAACTCCGGGTGATGCAATGAAAAAGGAAAAAGTTTCAAAAATCTTGAATTATCGCAGCGCATCCAACAAGCCTTATGCCGTAAAGGAAAGCTAAAAAGTATATAATTAAGCTATGAACATCCAATATCTATTTTTCATCGTGGCGGCGATTTTCATCTTTTTAGGCATAAAGGGCGGCGAGAAGCGCTCACTCTGGCTTATCTTGGGGTTTGCATTCGCCGCGGGCGGCGCCCTGCCATTTTTTCGGCTGACTGTCGAAACCACCTATTTTATCATCGCTGGCGTTTTTGTGGTACTCGCCGTGGGTGACTATATCCGCCGAGGATTTGTTATTACGTCCCAGCAGAAGATTTGGATTCTCATGGCGGCGATATTCGTCGCGATGAATTTTATTCAATAAAGATTGTTTGAGGGGCCTTTCTAGATAGCGCGCAAACCGCCGCGAGTGGTTATAGGGAAGTGTTTTTGCTACTATTAAGGGAATGGCAAACCCCGCGCGCATCGCGATCAACGGTTTTGGGAGGATTGGGCGGCTGTTTTTGCGGCAGGTGTTGGATCTGCCCGCCGAGCATCGCAATTTTGAGATTGTCGCCATTGAAAATCTTGCGTATCTCTTGAGGTACGATTCGGTCTACGGGAGGTACCACAAAAGCGTAAAGACGGAGGGCTCGAATTTGGTCGTGGACGGGAAGCCGATCCGCGTCTATCAAATAAAGGAGCCGACCCAGCTTCCGTGGGGAGAATTGAATATAGATATAGTAGTGGAGGCGACGGGCATTTTTGAATCGTACGAAAAGGCGAAGGTACACCTTCGGGCAGGAGCGAAGCGCGTGGTCTTGACCGCGCCTGCAAAAGACCCTGATGGAACGGAAGGAAAGACGGTGTTAGTGGGGGTAAACGATGGGGATTTGAAATCCGCGGTTATCACGTCAAATGGTTCCTGTACCACGAATGCCGCCTCACCCGTGATCCAGATACTTTCCGAAAATCCCGGCATAGCGAAGGCGATACTGAACACCGTGCACGCCTATACCGCAACGCAGGGCATGGTGGACGGAGCCGTGCGCGGCGGAAGCGATTTCCGCCGAGGCCGCGCGGGCGCGCACAATATCATTCCTTCAACTACCGGTTCGGCAATTGCCGTGGGCCGCGCGATGCCAGAGATGAAAGGGAAATTTGATGGTATCGCGCTTCGCGTGCCGGTGGTTGCCGCTTCGATCGCGGACATCACATTTGTTTCAAAACGGAGAACGAGCGTTGAGGAGATAAACGCAATTTTAACAAAGGCCGCGGAGTCCGAGCGGTGGCGGGGAATTCTTGCGGTGACCGATGAGCAGATCGTTTCCTCGGATATTATCGGCCAGCCGTACGGCGCGATAGTAGACTTGAATTTTACGAAAGTGATCGACGGCGACCTGGTGAAGGTTCTAAGCTGGTACGACAACGAATGGGGCTACGTTTCCACTTTAATGAGACATCTCATGCAGGTGGTCGCCGTTCTTTAGCGCGCGGGGCTTGCTTTGTCTGTCTTCTTGCGCTTGCCGGGTTCGCATGCGCTGCGGCTATTTTGTGGGTGCATGAGTTGCGGGGATTTTCGGAGCAAGCGATAGAAGCGCGCATACGGGCAGATCTTCTTGCCGCGAATGCCGCAGTGATCTTTCGGAACGAAAAACCGGCGACTCTTGTTTTTGTGGGTGACATAATGCTCTCGCGCGCGGTGGGGAAAAAGATCGAAGCGGAAAACGATCCGCATTTTCCATTTCTGAACGTTGCGGACGCACTGCGCTCGGCGGATCTCGCGTTCGCTAATCTTGAAGGGCCGATCTCTTCGCGCGGAAAAGATCAGGGGAGCGAATATTCTTTTCGGGCGGACCCAGGAGTTATCGAGGGATTGAAATTCGCGGGATTTGATGTGCTCTCGCTTGCGAATAACCATATTTGGGACTGGGGAAGCGAAGCGCTTGAGGATACGGTCAATATCTTAAAAGAAAACGGGATTCAACCCACCGGAGCTGGGAAGAATTTTGACGAGGCAAACGCGCCGGCTATTTTCGTCATAGGCAATACGCGATTAGCCATGTTCGCCTATACCACGCTTTATCCGAGATCACTCGAGGCAACGGCGGAAATCCCCGGCATAAGCGCGTTTCAATTAGAGAAAGTCGCCGACGAGATAAAAAGAATAAAAGGATCAAAAACCGCCGATATCGTCATCGTTTCTCTTCATTGGGGAGAGGAATATGTAGCGCATGCAAGCGAAGAGCAGAAAGATATCGCGCATGTCCTCGTTGATGCGGGCGCGGACCTGGGAAGTTGAACGGTATAAGTCGCGCTTGCCTGCCGGCAGGCAGGGCTGGATCGCCTACAGCTTGGGGAACTTTGTGTTTGACCAGGGTTTTTCTAAAGAGACGATGGCGGGGCTTATGCTCAAGGCGACCGTCAGGAACAAGGAAATTTTTTCCGTAGAAACCGTAAAAACCAAGATTTCACGGGATTTCGAGCCCTACATCGAGCCCTGATTCCTTGACACGTATCACTTGCCACATAACACATGACACTTAACACTTAACACCTGACACCTGACACTTCCCCCTCTCTTGTGCACAAGCCTCTTGCTTGCTTTTATGGTAGAGGTATGATGAATACAATAGCCGTCGAAGCAAAAAACATAATAAAAACCATGCGGAAAGCGTTGTTTTCAAAAATCGCGAAAAGCATTGTCGTCATAACGTTTTTGGTGATTGCGGGAGCCGGAGCGTCGGTAAACGTCGCCTCTGCGCAATCCTCGGGTTCCGGGGCGGCTGATATCCAGTCGCTTCAGACGCAGATCAATGCTCTTCTTGAGCAACTCCGCTCGCTCCAGGAAAAAGTTAAAAGCGCGCAAACGAGTTCCGCGGTATCGGCCGGCGGCGGTGTTGTTATTGTTGCGTGCTACGACCTCTCGGTGAATCTTCGGGTGGGGGATTTTGGGAAAGCGGTTGCCGAACTCCACAAGGCGCTTGAGAAGGAGGGGTTCGCGATCTCCGGGGACGAAAAGAGCGGTTCGCGCTATGGGGAAGCGACCGCCTCCGCAGTGACCGGACTTCAGGAAAAATATCGCGACGAGATCTTAAGACCGGTTGGCCTTTCATATGGAACCGGTTTTACGGGGCAGGGAACGCGCGCGAAACTGAACGCTCTTTATGGCTGTGCGGCGCAGTCGGCATCAAGCGGTATGACTCAAGAAGAAATGGCCGCGCTTTCGGCAACCGTGCCCCCCGATGCTCCGCTTGTGGTCGCGTTCCCGAATGGCGGCAATGTTCTTCAAAGAGGGTCTTCGTATGTAATGAAATGGACCATGGGGAGCAATGCGAAGGCGGGAGTATTGGCTTTCTATCCCAAACTGTGGGACAGCGGGTACACCCGTCAATTCTCCGAGGCTAATTTCCCGCGCGCGATAGACCGCGGCGATCCGAATTTCACGAGTTTTAAATGGAAGGTTCCCGAAAATCTTCCCGAAGGCAGTAATTATATCTTTTGCATTGATTATGGGCTCATGGGCTGGGCGGGCGCTTCGGCGGGGGTAATAACGGGTGATTGCTCCGACAAGACGTTTAGCGTTGGTTCGGTGACAACGCCTGCCCCCTCGATTACTGTCATTTCGCCGAACGGAGGGGAGATTCTTCCGAAGGGAGTTACTACTCAAATCCGTTGGGCGTATGCACCTCTTCCGCCAGACCAGTTTGCAATTGACCTCTTTGATTCCACAAAAGATCGACGCGCATCCTTGAAGTCCTGTGGTATCCAAGGGGTGGTTCAGGGGTCTACTAATCCGAGTGAATTTAGCTGGAGCTGGAGGGCTGGATATGATGGAAGTGGCAATGAAATACCAAATGGCAACTACCATGTTTTTGTCTATAACTGTGGGAGTGTGAATGATGTGGGTGATTATAGTAATGCCCCGTTCAGTATTGTGTCGGTGACCGGTAGCAATCTCCCCCCAGTCATGAGCGGCGTTTCCGGACCGACTTCGCTTACGGCGGGGCAGACCGGAACATGGACTATAACCGCAAGCGATCCGGAAAATGGAACATTAAGCTATCGAGCTGTTTGGGGCGACGAAGTGAGCGCGAGCGCTTCAACACTACAAATGCAATTCCCGTCTTCGCAAACCGCGCAGAGTGCGACTTTCACGCATGCGTATTCCCAGGCGGGCACATACACTCCGACATTTACCGTAACCGACTCTGGCGGACTTACTGCGAGAACAAGCGCCTCGGTGAATGTAGGGACGACCTCTACTCCGTTTCCCACAATCACTCTTTTTGCGGCTAAAGATCCAAATCCTACCAATCGGTCAGTAACAATGGTTTGGCAGGCGTCCGCTGTCACTGACGCAACACTTTTAGTAGAATGCACCCCTGGGTCAATTAGTTTCACTACAGACAAGGGCAATTCTCCAAGCTGTGAAAAAGGTGGCGTGTGGTCATGGTATGGTCAAACCAGTGGCTCAATTGTTGTGACCCCTTTGGGCAATGCAAATTCCATAACAGTACCATTCAGTTTGACTCTGATCAAAAATGGCCTGACACAAAAAATATATGTGACTTTCCCGGCCTCACCAACCACCACCGCTCAGAAGATCTGGGTTACCTATCCCAACGACGGAGGGACGTTCTACAAGGGAAATCCCTATACCATTACGTGGTCGGGAACCTATCTATCCTCTGTTAATATCTCTCTCCATAAACAATCCGTTGGCGACGCTGTGGCTGTGATTGCAGTTGGTGCGCAGGGAGCGTCGAACGGGGGAAGCTATAAATGGTACGTTCCGACGACTCTTCAAGACGGGAGCGATTACCGGATATGGGTAGGCAATGCCGATGGAAGTGGCACCCCATCCGATTTTTCGGATTTTCCGTTCACGATCGCCTCGACAGCCACCCAACTCCCCGTTACCGTAACGCCTCCAACGACTGCCGCGTCAATTGCCATTACTTTCCCGGAGGCGGGTGATATATGGGAGCAAGGGAAAGAGAACCCAATCGGGTGGAGCTCATCGAATGTGGCGCAGATAAAACTCATGCTCATGAAGGGAAGCCAGGTGATCATGACGATTGCGACTCCTCCGGCGAGCGCGGGCTCATACCGGTGGACGGTCCCTTTGACATTGGCCGACGGGACGGACTACAAGATACGCGCCGTTGACACGAATTACGCGACGGGCGCGTATGACGATTCGAGTATCTTCACTATCGGGAAAGGGATAAGGGTGGGCTCTTCTCCGCAAATTTCCGCATCGGCATACGCTACGCTTTATGCGCAAGTTCAGGAAATCCAGCTGATGCTCCAAATGCTCCTACAGCAGGTAGGACCGTAGGCCGCGAGAATAGCAAAACCATCCCGCGAAAGCGGGGCGGTTTTTTGATTTTCTGGAAAATAAAAACTGATGTATACTTAACAAAGTGATAATATATTTTGGCGCGGACCATCGCGGGTTTGCGCTTAAAGAATTTCTGAAGTCGCAGGCACAGGACCAAGGATATGAAACGCTTGATTGCGGCAACATCGTAAATGACGTAAACGACGACTATCCCGATTTTGCCCGCGCCGTTTCGGAGAAGGTGAGTAAAAATCCTGACGGGAGCCGCGGGATCCTGATCTGCGGTTCCGGAGTTGGTATGGATATTGCGGCAAACAAGTTCCGGGGTGTTCGCGCGGGACTCGCTCTTTCAAGCGACCAGATCTACGACGCGCGGAGGGATGACGATATAAATATTCTTGCCGTCCCCGCGGATTTCGTGAGCCAAGAGGACGCGGGGAAGATATTAAAGATATTTTTGGAGACCAAGTTCAAGAGCGAAGAACGGCACCGGAGGCGGCTTGGGAAGATCGCGGAGATAGAGGAACAGCGACACTAATTTGCGAATGCGCACGAATGATGCGAATAAATACGCGCGACACCAATACACGCTAATGACGCCAATGAGATTCAAGGATTTGAGTTATTCGCCGCGCCTCCCAAAGTCTTGTACGGCGGGCAGGTGTGAATTCGCGTATTAGCGTCGCTATGGATCCCTCACCTTTGCGGGATCAATGGTTGCGAAATCAAATCATAGGATATAAGTGATACTTCCTATATGCAAAAATTAGTCGCCAACAATATAAAGTGGGATTGGAAATACTTCGCAATCCCGCAAAGGTGAGGGATGGAATTCTATCCTGTCATAAACTGCAACGAGTTTGCCTGCGTGAAGCACCGCGTTGAAGCGTGCAAAACTTTTCTTCCGCGCGACGGGATGATCCACCTCGATATTGCGGACGCGCGCTTCACGTTCGGCAGAACGTGGGGGACTCCGGCCCTCTGGAGACGGCTCCATATTCCGTTTCCGGTGGAGGTGCATCTTATGGTCGAAAATCCCGAGGAAGTGGTGGGCGATTGGCTTGATGCCGGAGCAAAAAGAGTGATCATGCATATCGAGGCGCTTACGAGGACGCACACGGGAATGCCGAAAGATTTTCACCTCGCGCTTGAGACGATCCTCGCGGAGTGCAAAGCGAAAAAAGCGGAGTTGATGCTTGCGATTTCTCCCGGAACTCCCGTTGAGGAGATGAAGCCTTTTATAAAAATGGCGAAATTATTCCAGGTGCTTGCCGTGGAGCCCGGCCCTTCGGGACAAAAAATAAATCCCTCATCGGTAGAGAAGATCCGCGCATTGCGGAAACTAATTCCCAAAAATGCTAAAATTGAAGTAGATGGAGGCATCACGCTCGAGACGGCCCGCGCGGTGAAGCTCGCCGGCGCGGATATCGTCGTTTCCGGAAGCTACCTTTTTAAAAGCCCTCGGCCGGATATTGTATACAAAAAGTTCCTCGAGTTGTAAAAATATATGTTCACTGGATTACACGAAAAAAAACTGTACTTTTTGGAAGAAACCGCGAATCGGCTCCGGCAGGATGTGATCAAGATGCTTCTCGAGGCGGGGAGCGGGCATTCCGCAGCTGTGGCCGGATCGCGACCGCGTGGTGCTCTCGAACGGCCACATCTGCCCCATTCTCTATGCCACGCTCGCGCACGCCGGCTATTTGAAGATTGACGAGCTAAAGACCCTCCGGAAACTCAACTCGCGCCTGCAGGGGCATCCGCACAGAAAATCATTGCACGGCATTGAGACCACATCGGGTCCCCTTGGTTTGGGCCTCTCGCAGGCGATCGGGATGGCGCTTGCGGCAAAACTTGACGGCAAGCGGTATCGCGTCTATTGCCTCATGTCCGACGGGGAGCATCAGGAGGGAAACCTTTGGGAGGCGGTGATGTTCGCCGGGAAAAATAGGCTGAGCAATATCACGGGCATTATTGACCGCAACAATATTCAAATTGACGGCTTTACGGAGCAGATAATGCCGCTTGAGCCATTGAGGGAGAAGTACGAGGCGTTCAACTGGCACGTCATCGAGATTGACGGGCATAATTACGAGGAAATTGTGGATGCGTGTGCCGAGGCCCATGCGATCCATGAGCGCCCGACGGTGATTATCGCGCATACGATTCCGGGGAAGGACGTGAGTTTTATGGAAAACAAATTCGAGTGGCACGGGAAGCCGCCGAAGGCGGACGAAGCCGCGCGGGCGCTTAAGGAACTGAAAGCGCTGGGAAGCCGAATCAAAAATGAACAGCAACAAATTAGCGAGTAGATAGATTTATGATTTAAGATCCACGATTTATGAATAAAATAAACACCTCAAAGATCTTCGCGGGAATTGCGCTTGTGCTCATTGTTGGCGTTCTTGCCGGTTTCTTTTGGCTTTTATCGCTCGAAAAGAAAAACCGCGAGTTTGTGTCCCAGTTTTTAGAAAATAATATAATAGCTACTGATACCGACGGCTCTGTTCCAAGCGGAGTCGAAGGGTGGAAAACCTACCGCAACGAGAAGTATGGGTTTGAGATACAGTATCCAGCAGACTGGAAGTTTAATGATAGAACATTAAACTTCGCCAATTATCATGAAAATTGGCCGCACTTTTGGATCACACGCCACGGACCTACTCAGGACACATTTGTTGTAAGCGATGCGGCGGAACTTAAGTTTGAGATCCTTGATTCCATAAAAGCTTCTAATACGTCTACTCAACCGTTCGATAAGGAACTAGATTCAATATACGAAAGCCACGGTGGGTTATTAGAGAGCTTCTCTACGGGGAATTTTCGAGGGAGACGATTAAGGGGAACGTGGAGTGGCGACCCTTCTGATTTGATGAATGGGTACGATTTTATTTATGTCCTAACATCTTCAAGAAATAAACTGTTCGAGGTCCGATGGGAGCAGTATGACTTCCGGAATGGACTCTCGGCAGAAAAGTATCTTGTTCCGATCCTCTCCACCTTCAAATTCATTGAGTAATGTGGTATTATGTTCCTATGAAGAAAACTGGCACGGCGCACAAAATTTATAATTACATTGCGATTTTCGATCCTGCTGAGGAAGGCGGGTTTAATGTTTCTTTTCCGGCATTCCCCGGCTGTGTAACA
>Ga0075898_124_pt1 | contig 8958 bp, 14 predicted proteins | sample RifGroA1_FD_67972 | JGI IMG/M metagenome (GOLD analysis project Ga0075898, IMG submission 67972) | Parcubacteria bacterium GW2011_GWA1_50_14 | reverse complement strand
GCTACGACGAGCACGATAAGGAGCGCGTATAAAAGCCAGGGGTTTTTCCTCCGGATATCACCCAACCAGTTCATATCCCGATCTCTATTCGGTTGTTATTCCGTCGAACTCTTCGTCGCTCGCCTCGGCTTCTTCTTTCGTAGAGTGTACGGTGCTGTCCTTGTGGTGCGCCGGAGAATAGATGGTATACATCTTGAGTTCCTCGGTTCCGGAGGTATTTATAACGTTATGCTGTGCGCCCGCAGGGATGATTATCGCAACGCCGTCCCCGACCTCATATTCCGTTCCGTCGATAATGCACTTCCCCTGCCCGCCCTCAAAACGGAAAAATTGGTCGCTCGTCAGATGAACCTCCAGCCCTATCTCCTCGTTCGGCTTTAAACTCATAAGGACCAGCTGGCTGTGCTTCGCGGTATAGAGCACCTTGCGGAAATTGCCGTTTTCCGATGTGTCTTTTTCTATATTCGCCTTAAACCCCTTCATGCTTTTATTATACACGCTTCGCCGCCGTCCGCTATCTTCCGTGCGAGGCGCGGTGCGCCGTATTCCAAAGCCAGCCCAGCACATAGCCCATCAGATAGCCGATAACGCCCGGAAAAAGACCATAAGCGCCCAGACGGCGTGTACAATGGCGATCATCCCGCCAACGGTCAGCCCGACCTTATTGGCATTTACCTTGTTCATATGAAAAATGTAATGATGCTCGACCTTTACTCAAAAAGCGTGGTCTTCCTGAAGAGGATTTTGTAGAGGTTCTCTAAAAAGTCGCCTCCGGCATACCCGGCGATAAAGGCGATGCTCGGGCTGTAAACCACCGTAAGCACGGCACCCGCAATATCCCTCAATGCCGCGGAGACCAAAAGCCCCACGACGCCGGAGATGAACATCATGCCGAAGAAATAGGGCATGTTAAAACCGACCTGTTTGTACGAATACTGGTACTTCACGAACCCGACCAACCCGCGCACCACGCCGCCGCCGAACCCGGCAATAAGGAGAAAGAGGTAATCCATAGATACATTATAGCAGAATGAAGGATTTCAATAACAAAAAATGGCCGCGGGTGGGCTGACACTTGGCTAGTGCGGCGCCCTCAAGCCGTAACACCTCTCTCTCATAACGTCTTACCTGCCCTCTCCCAACACCTTAATCCACTTTTCTACAAACCGATTATCCTCCGGGTATATATTGCGCAAGACTTTGCCCGAAGCCTTTTTGCCACCCCAGGTATATAGACCTACCGCTTCTCCCCAATATTCCGTTGCTAGCCTGTATTGCATCTCTTTCTTGCTCCACCCGTTGTCCCTGTATTCGGCAGGGATTTTGTTGTCGAGATAATCCGTACGGATCCGGTCGTCGGCTTTGAGTCTCTTGGTGATCTCCATAAGGAAATCCACGCGCTCCTCCATGGTGAGGCGATTACCGACTTCCCAATCGTTGAAATGAGCGAATTCGTGCGCGAGCAGACCTACGGTTGTCTCCCCTCCGCCTTCATATATGTTCATTCTATTTCCGTTATTGCTATCGCGCCAAAGCATGCTCTGGAGCCCGACATTATCCGCATTTCCCCAAACCTCATAGTGAGAACGGAGTACCTTCGTAGGGTACACGCAGATCTCGTCCACATTGCCGGTTATTTCGGGAGGTAATTTTTTGATGAGCTGTTCCAGCTTTGCGGCTTTCCCCTTGTAGTCAAATCGATGTATTCCTGCGCTCACGTCGTCGGGAGATGCGGGAGCTTCCCGATAATCCCTCAGGTCAATATCAACTTCGTGCCCGTTGGCGCGCTCAATGATCTTTTCCTTATTCCAAAACAAATCGTAGTACTTCGCGAGACTTTGTGTCAGATACGCCTTAAGAGATTCGTCTGTAGCAGTTGGCAAAGATTCAAGGTCGCGTAAGTTAAACTTCATAAAAAAGAAAAGCGGCTCCACCGCGTCGCCATACTCTGCTTCAAGCTGCGCCACCTTTGCCTTAAACTCGGGGTTTTCGATGCCCTTGCGCAACTTCTCTACCTTACGCTCATTTTCTTTCTCCGGAGCTACTTCTTCAATACGGGCCTCATCCTCCCCTTTTTCCCCGCCATGCGCGCGCGGCGCGGCAAACGACACATCCGCGAATGCGAGCGCAGTAAGCCCTGCGAGCATGGCCTGCTTCCACCGCGGCAATCTTTTCTTTTCCGCAGAGCGCTCCGCGAGAGCAACACGTGCCGCAACCGGTTCAAGCACCTTCTCTTCCTCCGCGCACAGCGTTCCCTTTTCCCACTCGTGCCCGGTATCCGGCGCGTTGTCCTTTTCTTGCTTTTCAAAAGATGGCTCGGCGTGCTTCATATCGGTTTATTTTCCAAAAAACGCACCTCGGCCCGCAGGATTTCTGCGAGCGCCAATTCGTCTTTCCCGTGGATTGCGGCTATCTTGTCCTTAAGATTCCGGTTGAAAAATGCAATGTCGTCGCGCTCCATCCGCTCCAGAATGTACAAAAACACCTCCGCATTCTGAAACGGGATGGAATATATGTTCCGCAGCCAGACCTCCTGGTCCTTCGCATCTATTCCTGCGGCATCAAGAAGCTTCTTCAGGCGCTCGGTGAATGTCATACTCTGACACTATACTATCAAAGCCATTCTCTCATGGCTATTGGCTCGTGGCTGTAAGTCGGGATAAACAAAAAAGGCCGCGGGAACATGTCGGTAATTTTTATTTTTTCATCTTTTCATCCGAAAGATAGCTGTCAAAATAAATAACGTGGCAAGTGTAGCCGCCGGGGTTCTTTTTTAAATAGTCCTGATGATACTCTTCCGCCTTATAAAATATTCCGAGTTGCTCCAATGTTGTCACGACCGGATCTTTCCAGCGCTTTGATTTGTTCACGATATCGATGAAATTTTCTGCTTCTTTTTTCTCGTCCTCGTTGCCGTAAAAAATAGCCGAGCGATATGATGTGCCCCTGTCATTTCCCTGCCGATTCAAAGTCGTTGGATCGTGGATCTGAAAGAAAAAATCCAGCAATTTCTTATATGAAGTCTTTTCCGGATCGTACTCGATCTCTACGGCTTCGGCGTGGCCCTCATGGTTCTTATAGGTAGGATGTGCCGTCTTCCCGCCGGTATATCCAACTTCGGTATTTATGACTCCCGGTTGAGATCGTATCAGATCCTCAAGGCCCCAGAAGCATCCGCCCGCAAGTACGATCTTCTTGCTCATATTATTTGCCGTTAAAATCCTCGAAACAAACGGAATTCATACAATACCTTTTTCCTGTTTTTGTCGGACCGTCATCGAAAAGATGTCCGAGGTGTGAATTGCAAACCGAGCAAACTATCTCCGTTCTCTTCATCCCATAAGAGTTGTCTTCTCTGTTTTTTACGGCTCCGGGCAGGGCCTCATCAAAGCTCGGCCAGCCCGTACCGGATTCAAATTTTGCTTCAGCCGAAAAAAGGGCGTTGCCGCACGCAGCGCATTTATAAAATCCGTCCTTGTCGGGATGAATCAATTTCCCGGAAAAGGGCGCTTCCGTTCCTTTTTCTCGCAGAATTTTATATTGTTCCCCGGTCAATTTTTTCTTTAATTCTTCTTCGTTCATCGGATTTATAACCCTATATTACCACTTCATATTTGAAACAAAAAATGGCCGCGGGTGGACCCGTAAGTGTTCACCTAATTTTACGGGAATTATGGCGAAGCCACGCGGCAAATTCTGGCGGTGATTATTTGAATGCTTACAGACGCTCCAACATTTCAAGATATTCCTCGATGCCTATCCCCAAAAGGCGCAAATTATTTCTGATAATAAAAACAGGAAGGGCAGAATCACGCGGAATAACAACCGGCCTCTTAAGGCCCATCCGCCAATAAATACGGTGGTCGCCGCGTTCTCGTTCTAACTCACAACCTATGTAAAACAAAAACTTCTCGAACTTTCTCCAGTGAATCGGCGCGAGGCGCGACATCTCGCTATGCGGCTACCGGAATTTTAATGGTCTCCGATTGTTGAGATACCACCATTGGCGGTTTCCATGATCGATTAATTTTTTGCCACCCCAATTCGCCAAGAACCTCCCCAAGCGTACCCCGGCGAGTAAGCTCATCAAAAAAAAGCATGGCGGCTTCCCCGAACCGCTTTCTCGCCTCTTCGAGCGTTTTTCCGGACGTAGACAAATCGAGCGCCGGCAGACAAATCGAGCGCCGGCGCATAAGCAATATAACGCCTGCCCTCCTTTAAGAAAGAAACTTGAAGTTGTGTATCAAAAAATATCTTAGCCATAGATTACCACTATATCACGTCAACAGAATGGGGTAAAGTTGCCTATTTTTTGGCAAGCGCCTCAAGCGCGGGGCGATAACGTTCGATAAACTTCTCTATCCAGACGATAAGTTTCTTAAAAGATATCCTGGGGATCGTATCCGCAGCCGAAGTTCCTACTTTTAATATTTTTCGTGTCATAGCCTAGTTATAATCGCATTATAACACGTGTCAAATGCCATACAGTTGGCCTGACGAATTACCCGCCCGAATCCTCGAAGGCTGGCGGGCTATCTAATGGCTGACCTGGTAGTAAAACTTCAAGTTTGTGGATCGTGGCACCCCTTAAGCGTCCGTGGCTTAAGCGCACGATTGCCGTGAAACGGAATACATACTTGGCGGAACGTGCCCCCGTGGTGCCCAACATAATAGAAATGGCTGCCGCGGGTATGATTCAGCGCGAACCCGTATTCTTTTAAAAAACGGACGACGTCTTCCGCCGTCCAATTATAAAAACCCCTCGGCATTATGCCGGCGCCAATGCTCGCTTTCCGATACTTAGTTCTCCAAATGAGTAGATCGACTTCGAATCTATTTCTTTCACTTTGGACTTTGCGGCGCGAAGCTTAGTCCACATCATTTCATATTCAGCATCAGCCCTCTGATTAAGAACAGCTGGCCTTGCCTTTATTTTCCGCGCAGATTCCAAATATCCCTCCACTGCTTCAAAAAGCAAAAGCAGCGCTTCGCGAGCGGTAGTTCCCTCTTCTACGATATTAAAATCAAGGCAGGTGCCATACCAGGTATCGCCCTCTCGAAACACGATAAATCGCGCCGAACCTCTTTGCAGCGTATTTTTATACTTCATCCTTTTTTACGAATATAACATACCGCAGAAGATCTATCAAACTGGGCGACTATTCGCCTATCCGCTCCAAACCAATAATGCGGTTCGTTCTTGAGCGATAAAGTTTTTTCTGCGTTTCGTCCATTTATGTATAGTGTACCAAAACGATAATGGCCACGGGTGGGCTGGGTGCTATGGGTTTAAATTTTCAGTCCTTAGCAAGTGGGTCCTCGTTTTTTATTTCCCCAAGCAATGGGAAATGTTCCAATGCTCGCTTGAATGTCAGCGGAGAAACACCTCGCATCTGTGAATAGCCATAGGCATAATCGACAAGATCGGCTCGTTCCAGTAAAACAGCGATAAGATGAGCGCATGAGCTTAAATTATTCATACGACCAGAGCCCGGGCCATATGGCTTTCCTCGCAACTCTCCTTTCGTTCTATATTTAACATCTTCGTTCAAGGCAATCGCCTCGAGATACTGCAAAAAAACTTCCATTGGTACGCCGTATGCTGCCGGTATGTCTTTTTTTATCTCAGCCAATATTTCAGCCGGTGGTTCATACGCTATATGACCATTACGCTCAACGTGGTCGAGCATATAGGATGACCTCACAAATAAACAGGCGAGTAGTTCAAGTGCGTGACGACTTTTATTTTTCATATGTTGCATTTCCCGTGATATAGCCAAAAAAGAAGCGCTTTCCACAGCAAATCGACCGCCCTTCTTTATATAGGGCCACATATCATTAGGATTCGAGTCTTTGCGTTCAGTCTCCTTCCCAGGTTTTCCAATGCCTACATCATATCCACCCATTGACCACAGAACGTGGAACTTCATTTTTTCTTGAGATGGCCCCCTCGGAAGAGCGATGGCGCCCTCGATGCTTTTAATACGAAGGGCTTTGGCAGCTTTTATTTGTGCCTTGTCTAGTTTTAATAGCGCATTCAATTTGCCTTTTGTCATGTGGATAACTTGATCTTGATCAAATACACCTCTTGTGATAAGATCCGAATGTATAGATATAGTGCGACTTAAGATAATTCATACAACTAATGGAAAGGATCGTCAAAAAAAATAGAGGCAGCCAGCGACCACTTAAAGTGGTGGAGCTTTTTTCTGGTGTCGGTGGTTTCCGCATCGGGTTTGAGGGCAAGCCAAATAAAAAATCTCCTTGGTCGCACGATTGGTCTCCACAATTGGCCAAAGGTTCACCCCTCCAAATCACCTGGAGCAACCAATGGGAACCTGCCACAAAAGTTCAGCACGCTGCTTCTGTTTATAGAGAGCGTTTCCATAATGGCAAAGAGCCAAATCAATACTTTAATGCTGATATTAATCTGGTCGTTGATATGAACCCACTTCCGATACCAAAGCACGATCTTCTTGTCGGCGGATTTCCGTGTCAAGATTATTCTGTTGCGAGAACATTGAGCCAAGCTGCGGGCATTGAGGGCAAAAAAGGCGTTCTCTGGTGGGCAATTCACAAGATACTAAAAAGATCAAAGAAAGACGCACCGAATTATATACTACTCGAAAATGTAGACCGGCTTCTTAAATCTCCAGCGAAACAGCGAGGGCGCGATTTCGGCATTATCCTTGCTTCCCTATCTGAACTTGGATACGTGGTCGAATGGCGCGTCGTCAATGCCGCTGACTATGGCATGCCACAACGAAGACGAAGAACGTTCATACTTGGATACAAAAAAAATTCTCCGATTGGTCGGCTCGCAATGGCAACCCCTCGCCTTGAGTGGATTACTAAGACTGGCGTCATAGCAAAAGCTTTCCCTGTGATACACAAGGATAAACGCCTACCATTTCAAGAAAAGATAAGTGGTTCATTGCTAGATATCAGCGAAAAATTTAAATTTGCTTTCGAGAATACAGGAATGATGGTGAATGGAGAATTTATATCGCTGCGTACTCATCCAAATTATGACGGCCCTGCAATCACTCTCAAAAATATACTTTTGCCACCAACGAAGATTCGTGAGGAATACTGGATAAACGAAAAGAATTTAAGCCAATGGAAATATTTAAAGGGAGCGAAAAAAGATGAACGCACTGCAAAAAATGGTTTTTCGTATGTTTATAATGAGGGGCCGATGAATTTCCCTGACCCACTAGATAGGCCCTCAAGAACTATCGTGACTGGCGAAGGCGGTCCAACTCCATCTCGGTTCAAACATGTGGTAATGCAAAATGGAAAATATCGACGCCTTACCCCCGTAGAATTAGAGCGTCTTTGTATGTTCCCCGATGACCATACCGAACACCAAGATATCAGCGATGTAAAGCGCGCCTTCTTTATGGGCAACGCCCTCGTTGTTGGGGTGATCAATAAACTTGGGAATAGTCTCTATGCAATGCACCGGAAATCATCGTTTCACAAGCGGCCTTCTTAGATACCGAATTATTTTCTGCGCTATTTTTGCAACATCGCCTTGAATTTCGTGTTCCCAAATTATGACTGGCCGCCATCCCAGCTTCTTGAGAGCGTGGAGCTTTCGTTCGTCTCGTTCCTTGTTCCGAGTGAATTTTTCGCCCCAAAACTTCTTGTGCGTTTTCGGCAACCGCATTTTACATCTCGGACATCGGTGCCAAAAACAACCGTGGATAAAAATAGCAACTCGCTTTTTCGGAAAAGCGATATCCGGTCTTCCGATTATCTTTACTAAATGGTACCGCGCGCCGGATATTCCCTCTTTTCTTAGTTCCTTTCTTAAAATTATTTCCGGCCCAGTATTCTTCGCCCGATTCGCGCTCATTACTCGCGATGTCGTTTCCCTTCTTGGAATAGGCGCTCGGCCATCTCGGATATATTCTTTCTTTACCATAATATTATGGTAAAATTTTCCCATTTTTCGTTGCTCTACACAACTCAAAATCCCGCCAATGGCGGGATTTTGATAAGCCCCCGAATTAGTACCGCGCTTTCGCTCCTACTCAATCCAACAATAACTGATATCAACCATGCTGCACGCAGGAGTTAAGCTCTCGTTGGTCTTCGGGATTTTTAAGCCACTATTACCTGGAACTTACGGAGCGTCGGAGACTCTTGCTGCCACCTAGTAAATGCCATTTTCTGCGCAATGGCATGAGCTGTACCGATAGAGTCGTTCGTTTCGACTTCGACGATAAGTTCTGCCCTCCCATTGTGAGCATAGATATCTGGCACATAAGACTGGATGACGGGTGGCTTTGCGTAAGTGGGCAAATCTGCGAAAACTGTTGTCCACCCTCTCTGTCTCGCCTCCGATGCAACCACAAGAACCCCATGATCGTGTCTATCCTGTCCTTCTTTGGTTCTCATTATCATATATTTTTTGCAATTTCGACCTTTCAATCAAAAAATCGGCTTCCTGCCGATCTCTAAAAATTCTTTTTGGTTTCCGTCGAGATCGGAGGGGATAAAGGTTGTCGTGCGCAAAAATTTGTACGTATAGGGCAACCCCCCGATATTTAATTGTCACCATAGAAAACGAACCAACATCAAAACGGTTACACTTTTCTCCAACCAAAAAACCCGCCTCGCGGCGGGATCCTTATTGCTCCGCTCTTAAATTCCCCGGGATGATCCAACCGGCGAGCGCCAAAACTTTTTGCCTCTCACGCCGGCCCAAAGAACGCGTAATTTTATTTCGTTTCGTCAGTAAACAGCTTTAAGTATTTTTTGTACTCAAAATCACGGCCGTATTTTGTGCGGCGATTCCGTTGCTCCAAAATCCCTTCCTCGACAAGAACCTTCACTAAGCCATTAGCCGCTGGACGAGAAAGGCCGGTCCACTCTTCAACTTTGCGAACATTGATGATTGGCAGTTCATATAGCTTGCGCAATACAACCATTCCGCTTTTTGCGCGAAGA
>Ga0075898_121_pt1 | contig 9890 bp, 11 predicted proteins | sample RifGroA1_FD_67972 | JGI IMG/M metagenome (GOLD analysis project Ga0075898, IMG submission 67972) | Parcubacteria bacterium GW2011_GWA1_50_14 | reverse complement strand
TCGTTTTGCTTTTCGGTTCAAAAAAGATCGCGGATCTTGCTCGCAGTGTCGCGGAAGCTGTTAAAATCCTCAGGGGTAGTTTTTCAGATGAAGACAAAAACAACAAAGACAAGACTTCTTAAGTTTTAATTAATGATGAAGAATTGGAGTCGCATCGTTTTGGTTGCTTTTGTGTTGCTCGGTGCGACTTTGTCGTTTGGTTATTGGTCGCTTAATCAGTTTGATACTGTTTTTGAAAACCTAAGCGCCTCTTATGTTGCAATTTCTCCACTTGTCCGTGAACTACCAACCACCGCTACCACCACGCCGGCGACTGCCACTTCGACAAGCTCAGGGCAAGCCACCTCAACCCCAGTCACTGCTGAAGCATCCTCTACTCCTGTTATTGTTCAAGATGACAAGATAGACCCAAATTTTAAGCTTGTTTTTTCACCAAAAGGGGATGGTGTTTATATTGGTTGCACCTACGAAATTTCCTGGTTAAACTCAACAACGATAAAGTCTCTAGAAGCCACTCTTATTGACGCTGGCACGCGCAAACCGGCCGGTCCCATAGCAAGTGGATTGGCCAAGGAAAATAATATAGAAGCTAATTCACAAAGTTTAAAATGGAAAGTGGGAGTAGTTTGGTCGGGTGAATATTTCATTTCAATATTAAATGTAAACGGCGTGACCACAGATGAGAGAAGTCAGAAATTTATGATAAAAAAAATGCCGAGTGGATTGGAAGAAAAGGAACAAAAAGATTTGTGTGAAGAAACGGGTGGTAATTTATTTTGATTAACATTATTTTTGCTAAAGTAGGTTCTAGTGGAGTACAATAGTGGCTCATGGATGATCCCAAGGCGCGATTGAGGCCGAGATGGCTCGGGCCGATTTTTGGACCAATAAGGACCGGGCGCAGGAGCTGGTCCGAGAGCATACCGATCTCAAGGCCGAGATTGCCGGCCAAGGCAAGTATGACAAAAACCATGCCATCCTCACCATCTTGGCCGGGGCGGGCGGTGACGATGCCGAGGATTTTGCCCAAATGCTCCTTGGGATGTATCGCAAATATGCCGAACGGCAGGGTTGGGGCCTCCAGATAATCCACCAAAATGAGAATGACCATGGTGGCTATCGCAATCTCACTGTCCGGATTGAGGGTGACCGAGCTTATGGTATACTGAAGAACGAGTCGGGAGTGCACCGACTCGTCCGGTTGTCACCCTTCAACGCCAAGAGTTTGCGTCATACCTCATTTGTCTTGGTGGAGATTGTGCCCGAGTTGCCGACGGTTCGCGAGTTGGCGATTCCGGAGCAGGAACTGGAGTTTGAGTTTAGCAAATCAAGCGGTCCCGGCGGGCAAAATGTGAACAAACGCGAGACGGCGGTGCGAGTTATCCACAAGCCGACCAACCTTTCGGCCACCGGCGAGAGCGAGCGCTCGCAGGCTCAAAACAAGGAACAAGCACTCAAGATTTTGGCCGGCAAGTTGTATCGCTTCCGTGAGCGGGAGCGTCAAGCCGCCACTGAGGGGATGTATATTTCCAAAACGGCCGAGGTAGAGTGGGGCAATCAAATCCGCTCCTATGTCCTCCATCCGTACAAACTGGTCAAGGACCACCGCACCGGGGTGGAGACGAGTGACGCGGATTCAGTTTTAGCAGGTGAGTTGGACGATTTTCTCGAAGCAGAAAAAGATTTAAGTCCTAAAAGCTAAAAGCTATCAGCTAAAAGCTATTCCTATGATTTATTTCGATCAAGTATCTAAAGTTTATCCCGGCGAGATGGTTGGCTTGGCCGATGTTACTTTTGCGGTGGAGCCGGGTGAGTTTGTCTCGGTGGTTGGTCATTCCGGCGCCGGCAAGACTACTCTTTTGCGGATGATTCTCGGTGAGGATCGGCCGACCTCGGGTAATGTCTTCTTTGAATCAGCCGACATCCATAAGCTCGGGAAGCGGGAGTTACCGCTTCTTCGGCGCCGAATCGGTAGCGTCTTCCAAGACGTTCGCCTATTACCCAACAAAACGGCGTTTGAGAACATCGCTTTTACCATGGAGGCGGCCGGTCGGACCGACGAGGAGATTGCCTCCGATGTGCCTTATGTTTTAGAATTGGTCGGTCTGGGCGACAAGTTATGGCACTTCCCGCACGAGCTCTCGGGCGGCGAGCGGCAAAGAGTGGCTATTGGCCGAGCGATTGTTAATCAACCCGATTTGTTGATTGCCGATGAGCCGACCGGCAACCTTGACCCGCTCAACACTTACGAAATTATCCAAATCTTCAAGAAGATTAACGATATTGGCACCACCATCATTTTGACTACTCACAACAAGGGAGTGATTGACGATTTGGGCAAGCGGGTGCTAACGATGGAAGCCGGCCAAGTGGTGAGGGATGATAAACGCGGCCGCTATGTTTTATAATCAATAAATTATGTTTTTAATCAACTTACGACGAGTAATTCAATCCGGCTTCAATAACTTTTGGCGCAGTCCGGTTGTTTCAATGGCTTCGGTGTTGACCTTAACTGTGACCTTGTTTGTCCTTGGTTCGCTCCTTTTGGGGAGCGCTTTCCTCGATTCAACTCTCAACAATATTCAAGACAAAGTGGATATTAGCGTCACCTTCCTGCCCGATGCGTCGGAGGAAGCCGTTTTGTCGCTTAAGGAATCGGTGGCGCTTTTGCCCGAGGTCAGCGCGGTGGAGTATGTTTCCAAAGAGGAGGAGTTGGCGCTCTTCCGCGAGCGACACCAGGACAACTCGTTGATTATCCAATCGCTTGAGGAAGTGGGCAACCCTTTTGGCGCTCGGCTTAACATTAAGGCCGCCAATCCCTCTCACTACGAAACCATTGCCAATTTTCTCGGCAACCGCGCCGGCGAGGGCGCCGCTTCCACCGATCGAATTATTGATAATTTAAGCTTTAAGAAGGATATTGTGGATAAGTTGCTTAAAGTTATCGCTTCCAGCCGCAAGGTTAGCGTGGCCATCAGTATTGTGTTGGTGGTGACCTCGATTATGGTGACAGTCAACACTATCTCTTTGGCCATCTATATTTCTCGCGATGAGATCTCGGTCATGCGCCTGGTGGGCGCCGGCGATATGTATGTCCGGGGGCCGTTTATGGTGGAGGGCGTGATTGCCGGTGTGATTGCGGCCATTTTCTCGCTCGTGTTGCTTTATCCGGCCACGGTCTGGGTGCGCAATGCCACTACTAATGTTTACGGTGGCGTTAATTTAGTGTCTTATTATACCGAACACTTTGGCCAAGTTTTCCTTACTTTGCTGTTTTCTGGTATACTCTTGGGCGTGATTGCCAGCTGGCTCGCGATTCGCAAATATGCCAAAGTCTAAAAAAACCGTCAAGCAGACCAAAACCAAATCAGCTGTAAAAGCTAAAGTTAAAAAATCCCCCAAAAAATCTCCCCGTTTGCCGAAAGAGAATCACAAATACATTTTTGTGCTTGGTGGCGTAATGTCGGGTGTGGGCAAGGGCGTTACCACCGCTTCCATCGGTAAGATTCTCTCGGCTCGGGGCTTCAAGGTCAATCCGATGAAGATTGACCCGTATTTGAATGTTGATGCCGGCACGATGAATCCGATTGAGCATGGCGAAGTCTTCGTCCTTGATTCCGGGCTCGAGTGCGACCAAGACATGGGCAATTACGAGCGCTTCCTCGATGTGGCGGTACCGCCGGAAAATTATATGACCAGCGGCATGGTTTATAAATATGTCATCGACAAAGAGCGCGCCCTCGGTTATGGCGGTAAGTGTGTGGATCCGATTCCGGCCTTGCCGGATGAGATTCTTCGGCGACTCAAAGAGGCTCGGGAGAAGACTCGTTCGGACATTACGATTGTGGAAATTGGCGGAACAATCGGTGAATATCAAAACGCGATTTTTTTTGAGGCCGCCAGAATTTTGAAACTGCGGCATCCCGAGGATGTGATGTTTGTCTTGGTGTCTTACTTGCCGGTGCCCGATAAGATTGGCGAGATGAAGACCAAACCGACCCAGTACGCCGTTCGGACGATGAACTCGTACGGCATTCATCCCGACATCATCGTGGCTCGGAGCGACCGACCGCTCGATAAAAAACGGAAGGAAAAAATCGCCTTCTCTTCCAATGTGCCGATTGATCACATTATCTCGGCGCCCGACGTGGAGAGCATTTACGATATCCCGCTCAATTTCGAGAAAGATCGTTTGTCAGACACTTTGTTTAAAATTCTTAACACCAAACCGCGCCGGCGCGACTTGAATGATTGGCGGAAGGTGGTCCGGCGGATTAAGGGCGCGACTCAACCGGTTAAAATCGGCATTGTGGGCAAATACTTCAAAACCGGCGACTTTGTCCTCTCGGATGTTTACATTTCCATCATTGAGTCGCTTAAGCATGCCGCCGCTCATCATAAAGTTAAGGCGGTGATTGAATGGCTCGATGCCAATGATTATGAGGCGGCCCCCGAGCGACTCAAAGAGCTTGATCAATATGACGGTATTTTGGTGCCGGGTGGCTTTGGTGAGCGGGGAGTGGAGGGCAAAATCGCCGCTATTTCTCGAGCCCGCGAGAAGCTGATTCCTTACTTTGGTTTGTGTTATGGGATGCAATTGGCGGTGATTGAGTTTGCTCGCCATGTGGCCGGCATCCCCGAGGCCCATACCACCGAGATTAATCAAGCCACCAAACATCCGGTAATTGATATCATGCCCGATCAAAAGGAGAAGATGGCCAACTCGAATTATGGCGGGTCGATGCGCCTGGGCGCTTACCCGGCAATCCTTAAAAAAGGCACGATTGCTCAAACAGCCTATGACGCCAGTAAGATTAGCGAGCGTCATCGTCATCGTTTTGAAGTTAATCCGGAGTACATTGAGCGATTAGAGGAGAAGGGGCTCATCTTCTCAGCGACTTCACCGGACAAGGTCTTAATGGAGATTGCCGAGTTGCCGCGCGCCGAGCACCCCTTCTTCCTTGGGACGCAATTCCATCCTGAATTTAAATCCTCGCCACTTAAGCCACATCCGTTGTTTAAGGCTTTTGTGGGCGCGGCCAAAAAACGCGCTCTTAATCCGCGCCGGCGAGCTTAAACTCGTCGGCGATACTGAAGCGCCTCGGCCAGGCGCTTTAAACCCACTAACCAAGCTGCGTCCCGGAGAGGGACTTTTTTGATTTGGGCGGTTTGCCACACTTCGCCGGTGGCTCGGGTCATAACATCTTTAAGTTTAGCCGTCACCGTCTCTTCCCGCCAATAGTCGCCGGTTTGATTTTGAATCCATTCAAAGTGGCTAACCGTTACGCCACCGGCATTGACGAGGATGTCGGGCGCGACCATAATCCCGCGTTGGTTTAAAATCTCGTCCGCCGCCGGCGTGACAGGTCCGTTGGCTAATTCCAAAATCATCTTCGCTTTAACTTCGCCGGCGTTATCATTGGTGATAACGCCGTCTAGAGCGGCGGGGATTAAAATGTCGCAGGCAGTGGTTAATAACTCTTCGTTGCTGATTATCTCCACGCCGTCCTCGATTAATTTGGCCTCGTCGCAGACACTGCCGGCGCAGTAGAGGCCTTGGAGGCGCTTGGTCTCGGCCTTGGCTTTAATCAACTTCTTCACATCTAAGCCGGACTTATTTTTAATGCCGCCTTGGGAGTCAGACAAGGCAACGATGCGATAGCCGGCGGCGTGGAGAATCTCGGCCAAATGGCCGCCGGCGTTGCCGAAGCCTTGGATGGCAACGGTGAGCGTCTCGGGTTGCCAACCTTGAGCCTGGACCAAATAATTGAGAACATGGGCGGCGCCCGAGGCAGTGGCGGTGTCGCGGCCCAATGAGCCGCCGAGCGCCACCGGTTTGCCAGTAAAGGCGCCCGGCGCCGAAACGCCGGCCAAACGCTCGTACTCATCCAACATCCAAGCCATAATCTCGGCATTAGTGTAAACATCGGGCGCCGGGATATCGCGCGTGGGCCCCAAGTGAGGGAACAGCTCGCGGACGAAGGCGCGGGCCACTTGCTCAATCTCGCTTGAGGATAAGCTCTTGGGGTCGAAGGTGACGCCGCCCTTGCCGCCGCCAAGTGGCAAGCCAACGACGGCGGTTTTGAGATTCATCGTGGCGGCGAGGGCTTTAACCTCGTTTAAGTCGGCCGCCGGGTGGAAGCGGATGCCACCTTTGTACGGTCCGCGAGCGTTGCTCCACTGAACGCGGTAGGCGGGGAGAGTGAGGGTGCGACCATCGTCCATTGCCACCTTCAACTCTTTTTCGATAATCTTATCGGGCGTGGCGAGAGCTTTAATCGTTTGCTCATCGAGCTCGGCTAGGGGCGCCAGGCGCTCCAAATTGGCGAGGTAAGTGTCAAAAGGGTTGGTCATGGAGCCTTATTATACGCCGATTTACCGCACTTGACAAATGATATCTATTATGATACAATAGAAGAAAGATGAGACTTCACGTTGGGTGGGGTCTCAAGGGAAAGAAAAGGAGGTTATTATGTTTACAATCAACGGTATGGTCGCGACAAAAGAAGAAGTCGAAGATTTTTTGTCCGACCCGACGCGCGGCAAATAACCGCCGCGTGACAAACCGAGAACCGAGTTAGATGATGTTATTATCTCATCATCCAGCTCGGTTCTTTTTTGTTTCTATAAAATACCGGCCGGCGTAGAAGGGTTAACTACGCGCGACCGGGTGGAATACTCCTCCGACATTCATTGGGGATCATTGGGGTGGGCGCTTGGGTGCCGGAGGAGTTGGTGTGGCTCTCAAGACATAGAGACAAGATCAGGTCGACCTAAAGATTAGCAAGTTTTCCGGGGTTGGTCAAGTTAAGGAAAAGGCGGTAGAATAAGGCTAATGAATACCAAACTATTATGGTTGTGGTTGGTGGTGATTGCGATTGGCGCCTTTTTTGCCATTGAGCGTTTGGTTAACGGGCCGGCGATGCCTCCGCCCATTGACGAGTCGTCGAGCAAGGTGGCCACCTCCTCCTATGCTGGCGCCACCCTCGATGATATTCGAGTGCTAACGCCTCAAGCTGGCGACACTATTAGCTCGCCTTTGGTGGTGGTGGGCGAGGCGCGCGGGCCATGGTACTTTGAGGCCACCTTCTCGGCGGTGCTGGTGGATTGGGATGGTTTGATTATTGCCGAAGTGCCGGTGATGACCGCCGAGGATTGGATGACGACCGACTTTGTGCCCTTTAGAGTAGAAATTCCGTTTGACCGGCCGGCTTATGGTGATAGAGGGGCATTAATTTTGCAAAAAGCCAATGCCTCTGGTTTGCCGGAACATGACGCGGCGGTGGAGATTCCAATCTTCTTCGAACAATTATGATGCGCTTAATTTTCGCAATTATAATAATTATTATTTTGGCGGCGGCCGGCTGGTGGTTGTTTAATCAGCCGTCGGCGCCCATTACTATCCAAAACACTTTCAATATGGGTTTGCAATTAACCTCGCCCGCTTGGGCGGATGGGGGAGTAATCCCCCAAACATATACTTGTGATGGCGAGGACATGAGCCCACCGCTTGAGATTAATAATGTGCCCGCCGGCGCCAAGAGCTTGGCCTTAGTGGTTGATGACCCCGATGCGCCGAGCGGCAGCTTTATCCATTGGTTGGTGTGGAACATTAAACCTTCCTCCAAGAGCTTAATGGAGGGCAAGATTCCGGCCGAGGCCTCGGCCGGCAGTTCCAGTTTTGGCCGGGTGGGTTACGGCGGGCCGTGCCCGCCCGAAGGGGAACACAATTATATCTTCAAACTGCTGGCGCTTGATACTGAGCTTGATTTGTCGGTCTCAACCACGATTAAAGAATTCAACCAAGCCATCACCGGCCATGTGCTGGAAGAAGCGACGCTGACTGGCACTTATCGGCGAGACTAAATAGCTGTGGACATAAACCGGCGAATAATCCGTCATCGTCTGGTAGAATGTAGAATGAGGTAAGATTATTAGGTTAATTTATTCAGTAATTTTATGAACAAAATTAGTAAATTAGGAATCGGGTTATTGGTGTTGGCGTTTACTTTGGGGGTTGGTGGCTTGGCTTATGGGCAGACTGCCACCACCACGGCCACTGGCACTGTCGAGCAGCTTGGCAGCTTGCTCCAGCAGATTAAGCTTTTGCAAGCCCAGTTGGCTGAGCTCCAAACTAAGCAAGCTAGCCTCCGGCAGGAACTCCAAACCACCCTCCAACTCACTCGCACCCTAGCTCTTGGCATGAGTGGTGAAGATGTTAAGGCTTTGCAGGCGCTCTTGGCAAGCGACCCCGACATTTATCCGGAAGGTTTAATCACCGGTTTCTTCGGTCCGCTGACCGAGAAAGCGGTCGAGAAGCTCCAGGCGCGTTTTGGAATTGAGGCGGTGGGAATTGTTGGTCCCTTGACTCGCAATACTCTCAATGGTTTGTTTGGTCACATTAACAAGGGCAAGGGAAGCTTAAATCGCGGTCCGGGCAATATCTTTGACATACTTGAACTGGACGATGACGATGACGAGGTTGATTTGTCTGAATTTACGCCGGGAACCTCTGGCATAAAAGTTTGTCACATCCCAGCTGGCAATGTGGCCGCGGCGCACACTATTGCGGTGGGCGGTCCGGCCGTTCAGGCTCACCTCCGCCATGGCGACACGCTTGGCGCTTGTGCCGATGATGATAATAACGAGGATAATGATGACGAAGAAGACGACGATGACGATGATGATGACGATGACACCGACACTACTGCCCCAGACATCAGCGACATTGAGGTTAACGTAGCTTCTACCACTGCTTCCTCAACCGACGCCACTGTTACTTGGGAGACTGACGAGGATGCCGACAGCACCGTTTGGTACTCCACTGATGAAGACTTTGAGACTGATGATGCCGATACCGAGGAAGAGACTGATAGCGATCTCGTTACCAATCATAGTGTTGACTTGAGCGGTCTCACCGCTTCAACCACTTACTACTTTATGGTGGGGTCGGAAGACGAGGCGGGTAACCAGGCCACCTCTTCAGTTGATTCGTTCATCACGCCTTAAATTTAGTTTCAGCAGTTAAGCAAAACCCCGCCTAGGCGGGGTTTTGCTTTGGGACGATTAGGATGGCGAAGAGGTAAACAATCACGCCCGGCGCTATGGCGCCAAAGACAGTGATGAGGAGGTAGGCGAGCCGGAGAATCACCGGATCAACATTGAAGTACTCGCCCACGCCGCCAATCACCCCGGCGAAGACCTTATCACTTTTACTTTTGTAAAGTTTTTTCATAATATTTTAATTAACTAATAATGCTGCCGGACTTGGACTCGAACCAAGATACCATCCTCCAGAGGGATGTGTCCTACCATTAGACGATCCGGCAAAAGACGGTTTACTTCCCAAGATTGCCACAAAAGTTTGGCGTAGGGTTCGTACAAATCACCATGGACCACATCTGACGATATGCTGAAGATGGTTGGTGGGTTGGGTTGAGCTAGTAACTGCCTCGCGATTTCAAGACCAACTCTGCCGTCTCCGAAATTGTGGTCCAAAAAGATGGTGTCCGGATGTTCTTTGCCGATTGCCTTGAGAACATCCTCAGTGTCGAAACAACGGATAGCTGCTACATTATCGATACCTGTAAAGTGCCGCTTGGTAAGCTCAATGACGAAGTTCTCGTCATCAACCACTAATATTTTCATGATAAACCTCCTTGGTTGGTCTTTGTTCCGGTTAAGATATTACACTATTTTATTAAATCCGTCAATGGTATGGACAGGGTAGTGGGGTAGTGGGATAATTAAAAGGTATGGAGGAAAAGCTTTTGGCCAGCCACCTCCAATCTTTGGGGGTACTCAAGGATCCGCTCCTCATCTCGGCTTTCAAAGCGATTGATCGGGTTGACTTTGTTCGGCCGGAAGACAAACCTTATGCTTACATTGAC
>Ga0075898_115_pt1 | contig 10213 bp, 13 predicted proteins | sample RifGroA1_FD_67972 | JGI IMG/M metagenome (GOLD analysis project Ga0075898, IMG submission 67972) | Parcubacteria bacterium GW2011_GWA1_50_14 | reverse complement strand
ACGTACTCGTGGGAGAAACGGATTGGTTGTGTACATACCCTGAAGCATACCAGCCCCTTCTAGGGATGGGAGGTGTTTCCAAGGTATTGAAACATTACGCGCCGGTTGACAATTTTCTTCAAACTGCTAAAATATTGCTTGCTCTTGATAGGGGCCAACCGCCCCGTGCAATCCAACGGATTGCGAGTTCTTCACATGGAGGAGGAATATGACCAAACTGCTCGAAGAGATCCTCAGGGATCTCGAGAAGATCAAGCTCCCGAACAAGTTCTCGTTCGGGGGACCGCTGAGACCCACCGACAAGGTGCTCCACAAGCTGACGGATGGCCAGAAGAAGCTCTGGCTCCTCTTGGTGCAAACCAAGAAGGAGCAGGCGCGCCTGGACCTCCAGATTCGGCATACCGAGTTCGAGTTCATGGATGTGCCAGAGCCGCCACTGATCATCGAGGGCCTCAAGGACCAGTACGCTCGTGCCAGCATCAAGCGCCACGCGGTCAACGTCATCCTCTTCGCGTCGCTTGGGTACGAGTTCGAGAATCTCAGGAAGTCCAACGACCAGAATACCTTCCGCGAAGGGGGCCTGATCGTGATGGAGAAGAAGCTCCCGTCTCCCCCCACCGCGGTTCTGCTGATCCACGTCGAGGAGGACCCCCAATAGGTTTGTTCCCCTCCACCGCCAACAGCCCGGCGCCTCAATTCATCGAGACGTCCGGGCTGGTTTTTTAAAAAATTCTTTTAGCTTTCCAGAGAATCAAATCCTTTCTATTCTATTCCAGAATCCCCCAAAAAGAACATTCTAACATTCTGCAGAATGTTAGAATGTTTTCATAAATCTAAGAAATGATTTTCCGTAGGGTGAAAGCGAGTGCGCCACCTGTCGGCCGTGATATTTTTTATTAAGAAGCCCGGCGTGCATAAGCGACCGAGTATGCTGGGAAATGGTTTTGAAATTCGCCTGGAGCGCATCTGTGATCCCCAAAACCGCGATCCCGTCATTTTTCTCCACTGTAAGCAGGATGGCGATCCGCCAATGATTCGCCGCTCCCTTAAAATAGCGCTCTAACTGTTTCGGTGTTTTATTCATATCTTAATTTAATAATTATACCCCTTCCCTAACAACATTCCAACATTCTGCAGAATGTTGGAATGTTGTGCAATGACAATTTCGCAGTTCCGTGAAAAACAAAACTGCCGGGAAATTGCCTCCGGCAGTTCAAGTGAAGGGCTAAGAGCTCAAGGACTATCGAGCTTGACGCCGAGGACGCGGGCATCGAACTCGATCTGCTCCTTGAGCTCTTCTTCGTTTTCGGGATTGGGGCAGAGCTTCTTGAAACCGGCATGAGAGCCGAGCGGCCATGCAGGGAAACGGTCCAGAACGGTCAGTCGTTGAAGTCGCCACCGCAAACTGGACAAGTCTGGAGCTTACCCTCTGGATCGTCGGCGGGAGAACAGCATCGCCAACAGACACCCTCTCCCTTCTTGAGCTTGGCCTCCACGATGGTAAAGCCCATGTCATCCTTGCGGAGAATTCGTACCCGCGGATGCGATACGATATCCTCATCCTTGGACGGAAGTGTCCGCATTTCTTTCGTGACGTAGGTTTCAGTTTGTACCACCTTGCCCCTCCTTTCTGCTACCCCCATCATTCCACTTTTCCAAATTTTTCGCAATCAAAAACTCCTTCTACCATCCTCCCCCGCCGCCACCTCCCCCGCCTCCGCCGGAACCTCCCCCTCCGCCAGCTCCGGAAGAAGGCGAAGCACTCTGCGAGATCGCCGAGGATAAATGGTCTATCTCGCTCGCGAAATTGTTCACGTCAAAGCCGCCGCCGGAGGCGGATGCAACGTACCATGCCGGCGCATGCGCGCGCATATATTCATCTCCATAGATCTGCCGCACTTTTTCCGCCCATTGCTTTGTCATTCCGAACACTATCGCGTATGGCAAGAGCTTATCAAATATCCCCTCGGTTTCGTAGAAACGCTGGCGGTCCTTTTCCGCGCTCTCCATATAGAGCTTCAGCCCCTTGATGCGCCAGAGTCCCGACGGAGAATAAAATTTGGTGATAAAAAACAAAACTATTAAAAATATTGGGACGGCAAGGAGCATTTTCACCCCCATAGTAAATCCGGTTTTCTCCATATACCCTCCATTCACAAGTTCGTCCTGAACGGCTCTCTTGATATAGTCAAGTATCGCGAGAAAATCCTTCTTAAGCTCCGAGATCCTTACCGGACTTCCCTTCTCAAAAAGTGTGTCGAATATCTTGCGCTCCGGAGGGAGCAATCCCGCGATCTGGGTCTCGGTCGCTGTTTTTTCTATTTCAAAATCCTTGCGGGTGAATAAAAATTTCTTTTCCTCTATTTCCCGTATTACCAGAAGCTTGTCGCATGCCATTTTAATGATTGCCGCGGTGATAAAATTATTCTTGACCGTTCCGTTTGCTCTAAGGGCTCCTACCTCGAGGGACCCCAAATTATCCGGCGGTTCATATTCCGGCATAATGGCTTTTTTGAGATTCGGGTCATCACCATATTTCTTCCAAAGGCGGAAGGAAAAAATAAATACCACGATGGGGAGCAAGAACCACAAGAAATCCCACCGAAAATAATCCGCCATGGTCGGCACGTATGGCGCAACCAGCCCCTTCGGGAACGCCGCGGAAGCGGTTATCCCCTCCCTTGTATAAATCGTCTTTAGCGAAGAGAACCGAAGCGTCCGCTCGCCAGTCCATTCATAGGCTGCGAGGTCATGATTTTTTTCGCCAAAATAACCCGTGTAGTACTCTACCTTGGTATTTTGAGAATTTGCCCCTGCAGGCAGAGTAATATTGGCTGTGAAGTTATCTATGTCTATGTCCCAAAAATTCCCGGTGAGGTTCCAGTAAAGTTCATCGAATTTTTCTTGCTGGCGGATGGCATTTTTTACGCGATAGGAAATTTGGTAATAATTCTCGCCCCGCACCGTGATATTGGGGTCCCCTATCTTCCACGTGACCGTCCCTTGGGAATGGTCGTTTATCGTTTGATATTTGTAGGGTTGCCCGGAAAAATCCGTGATGCCCAAAAGCTCGACGGGGGTTTTTATTTTTCCCTCGGTGGTATTCAAAACCGTGGGGAGAATTCTGAAGATCCCATGCTTCCCCACACACGTTCCGCAGTCGGCAGTAATGCGCTCAACGACAGTAAGCGATGAATCGGGATTAACGGTGAGCTCGCTTTTGAAATCCTTGATATACCAATAATTCACCCCCTCGCGCGCGAAAATCGGCCGAGGCGAAACCGCAAGCAAAGCCAGAAAAAGAAACGCGAGGAGAAAGGCTTTTTTTCTGCCGAAAAATTCGAACTGCATGATGTTATGCCCTTAGCATAACGCCATTTTGCTACTTTTTGAAATGAGCCCGAGATAGATGTTTTTCTTATAGTTTCTCCGCTCAGCAAGAAAGAATAAAAATGCGCCGCATCGTCCGGAAGCCAGTGGCTCCGAACGGCGCGGCGCGATGTCAGTTTGCGAACGCCCCCGCGATATCAACAGGAGAGTCCCATACAGTCCTGGGGCTCGCTCCCGCGACGAGGATCGCAAGGAGCATCAGGAGGATTGCATCGGCCTCCTTTGAAAGTTCAGCCTTGCATCCATTCAGGGCGGATTCCCCTGTCCAGGCATCGAGGATGTTCCGCGCCTTATCGGAATGCACCCAGCACAAATCGATAGTCTCGCCACGACGGCGGAGCTGGCTCATCCGGCCTATGAGCTGAGCCAGAATGCACGCAAGCGCGCGCTCGGCCTCCGCGTCTACCACAACGCCATGCCGTTTCTTCGCGCACTCGATGCGCCAACCCCTGATACGCGCTTCCGCATTCACAAGATCTGTATTTGAAAAGTTCACGGGAGCCTCCCCTCCATAAGAAATACTGCTTCAATCTTTTTATCACAGAAAAATATATTCGTCAACTCACTAAAAATAAAACAGGGGCGGCCGACTGTGCGGCACGCCCCCTTAGAACTTGTAAACCATGATACCGATAAGCACGGAGGTGAAAATGAGCGCGCGGATGGCATAGACCGCCGCGAGCCAATTCTTTTCCTCCGCCGCGAGCGGAGGGTAGAGAGCAAGTGCACTCCCCGCCCACATGATGAACCACGCTGCTAGCGACTCCGTATTCTCCTTAGACGCCAAGAGCTTACTGATCGTCGGAAAGTATCCGACAACAAGAAGCACTTGGGTCAGAAGATTTGCCATGATGTGGTTTTTGGTTACTGCCCAAAAACCGATGATCATCATCGCGGCAACTAAGCATCCGGCATCGAAAGCCTTGAAATGCAGGGCCTGAACGCCACCACGATAGAACACTGCGCCGAAGATGATGCTCGTCCCCGCGATGTCAGACGCGTTCGCGATGTTGTCGACCGCACTTTTCCGTTCCGAACGGCGGTACGTCGAAAAACTCAACATCACCGCGATCCAGAAGATAAGCCACGTTGCGCTCGAAGGGTCAACAGGCCCCGCCAAGATTTGCAGAGAGTACCAACCCGCAAACCACAGTGAAGCACACACAGTCCCGAACGCCGCAAACATCCGCACCAAGATACGCCAATACGCAGACCAGAGTGCAGCGCCCAGAGCCCAGATCGCCGCAAGTTTCCGCACTTTTCCTCGCCCCCTTTCCCGTTTGTTGTCCGGCAAATTATTTCCCTTACGATTGCCGTATGAGCGACACCAACGCGATGAGCATCCATGCCACCTCGAGCGCCACCACAGGCCATGCCTTCTTCGCGTAGGCGTTCACGCACAACCCGAGCGCGCCGAAGAGATTCATCGCCTGGAACCCGCCATCCCCTAATGTCATGAGCCCGAAAGAAACGGAAAAGTATGCGGCGAGGATCAAGGCCGCCCCGAACCATCCACAGACCACATTCATTTTCACGAGCACACCCTCCTTGTTATCAAATCAGGCCACTTCTTTGACCCAATGTGTTCTGGGACACATTCTAATAACTTTTTTTGATTCCGTCAACCCCCACACCTACTTGCGATAATGTTCCCTCGAAGCCGTTTGCTGAATACAAAATATCGATATAGTTCTATGGCGCAATATAATATCAGAAAATAAACTTTTTGATGCTTCACAATCGCAAGTAGGTGTGGGGGTCAGCTCCGTGAATTTGACAAAAATATGAAAACGGAGGATAAGTATAAACAGTATTGGGAAATCCCCTTTTTGATTCTTCACTTGTTTCGCACAGGAGAATGAACATGGCAAAGGATTCCAATCTGGCACGGGGACTAGGGGTTGTTGTCACATCATTGGTCATCGGCTTAGTCTTCGGATCCTGGGTCGTATCACACAAGGAAATACCAACCCACTCCACGATTCCTTTCGCCCTTGACCCGAATACGGAGGTGACTAAGAAGGAACTCCTGCAGTTCCTGCCGCGGACTGAATATGAGTTCGCACGGATTGCCTACGGCAAGGGGCAATTCAACTACGAAGAGAATGATGGACATAATGGCAAGGTTTTCGTATCGGGAGATGTTGACGTCGTCCACCTCGCCTGGGAGGCGCACTTGGACGGAGACGGGAACATCTGGTTCTTCTTGGATCGGAAGGTTCCGCAATCCATCCTTGGGAACGTCCACCATAAATTCTCCGAGAGAAACGAAAGCTGGATAGCTATAAACGACGGCCCGCACCATTACTCTACGGAGATCTCGTGAACCACATGCAGGAAATCGTTTCTCTCCGTGAAATTATACAGAAACCCCTGAACAAGCTCGCGAACTTCGGCCTATGGATGGAGGCCATGGAATACTACCCACTACAGTCACCAGGCACGAAAACGGTTTCTCTGCCGAGTGGCCCTCCCTGATCATCGGCTAGACATCACTAACGGCCCGGCGTCACCCAGACGCCCGGGCCGGTTTTTTTTATGATCCTTATTTCCAAAAAAAATTAACAAGTGCCGGTAAAAAATAAAAGGCCCCAAGCCGCATGATAGCGCGACTCGGGGCACTTCTGGTGCTGTTGGTCGGTTCGAGGGTTCCTACCCCTTGCCTCCGCCGTTGAAGACGATGGCGGGCATGGCAACGGGCCCGCAGCTACTGTTCCGCGTGACCGTCTTGTCACTGCGGAATCCGATGTACCCTGGCCAGATGGTCGGCGCCGGGTACCCGAATGCGTGCCCGGTCATCTGGGCCGCGCCGTCGAGCTGGGAAGCGTCGGTCCGTCCCCTTCCTCCACATAAATCCGTGAAGGAGAGAGAGGCGCTCCCTCCGCCTGCCCTCTCCGCCGGTATCAACCAGGTCAAGTCGGCATCCGTTCCGATGAGGGACGGAGGAAACTCGTAGAGCGACCAGCACTCCCCACCGAGATCCGAAGAACCGGCAGAGAGAGCAGAGTTCAACGCCGCCTTGTCGCGGAGCTCGTCGAGCCCCGAAGTGGAGAACTCCATCCCGAACATGGAATCCAGAGCGGAGTTCACCTTGGCGTTGAGCTCGTCGAGCCCAACGGTGGACGAACACTGTATCCCGAAAATGAACTCCATCGGGGTGTTCGCCGAATCCACGAACAAGTGCGCAGTACGCGCCGCCTTGTCCGTCGCGTAGCTCCCGTTCTGGAGCCCGGCAACGATGTAGATAGAATTGCACCCGCTGGACGAGCAGTTGCTCGTGAACTGGAGGTCCAGCCTCAGCGACGTTGTCGCCGGGATGCCCGTAGAACCCTTCGTGTCGCTCTCCGTCCAAACGGAAAGCGAGGGGTAATCCGGCCACCTCACCGGCTCATATATACTAACCGAGCCGCGAACCACAGAGGAGGTCTCGGTCACTTTGACATCGGCAACCGTCGCCACGCTGAACACGAACGCCGCGAAAACAAACAACGCAATCCCAACTACCAACTTCTTCACGTGCTACTCCTTTCTCCTCCGTCAGGAGGGGGAAACGGGGGGTTAAAAAACTGACCAATAAAGACTCAAAACATGCTGGGGATATGCTACCATAAAATAAAATATGCGTCAACCCCGTTAGAAGCTGGGTCTCTAACGGGGCAGGCTATCCTCCTCTCTCTATTTACGGCTCCTCGGGAAGCGAGGGGTCCCTCGGGAAAAAAACTACCGGAGGAAAAACGCCGGCAGAAGAGACCGATATCTCGTTCCCCTCCTCCGCATATTCGGACCTGTTTATCCTTGCAGCGGAACTTTGGAATCCAAATGCCTCTCCAGTTCCGATAGCCTGCCTCTTGATATTCGTAATCAAACTGCGCGCCCACTCGCCATCCGGACGCTGATAGAACGATTGTATCTTTCCGCCATAGGTCGGAAACGCATCCCCCAGCTCCCAGGCAAAATGAATAACCTGCGACGGGAGCACGGAGGGATCCGTAATTTCCGAAAGCGTCCCGCCATTTACGCGCCGAAACCCGCGGAAATCTTGGACTGCCGAAAGATCGACGTTCAAAAGGATCTTCTTCCCGTCCGCCAGGATTTGAAGCGCGCCATCCGGCAATGCGAGCCGGCTAAAATAGATCGAATCGCTAGTGAACCCAAAGCCGGAATTCACGTCAAGAGAACCCGAAAGGAACGCTTCCCTAACTCCATGCGAATCAACACCATCAGCAAAAACCTCAAGAGAAACCAACCGAATGCCTACTTGAAAAAACGACGAGACAGTAAAATTCGCCGATTTCTCTAAAATCACGCCAGCCCCTTGGTTACTAGCGGAGAAATTCCATGCTCCCTGCACGGCTGCCAATTGCCCAAAATACATACGACCGGCAGAAAGAACGAGGATGACATCGAAGAGAACAAAGATAAAAAAGGAAGAAAAATTTTTTTGCATAAAATACAATTACATTTCCGGCGCAACGCACGCGAGGATTACGGTTGAAGAATATCTTCCGTCCTTCCGCCTATCGAAATGACCACATCTTTGACAGTCGGGAACTGTTTTATGGTTTCCACGATCTGCGAGCGGATCGAGCCGACCCGGCATGAGCCGCCGGTCCTATCCAGTTCCTCGCTGAACTCCGCGCGGGCGACTCCGTCCGCGATGGAGATGCGCTCGAGCTTCACGCCGTCCGGCAAGCTCGTGAAATATCCTTTTTGTTTTTCTTCGGGCGTTGGGCCCAGAAGGAGTTCCCGAATCGCCGCTTGGGCGACGGACTGGGTCTTCGGAATATTCCGAACGACCGGATACGAAGCATTACATTCAAGGCCTTTTGGGTCCTCAACGGAACTCCCGAAGAAAACCTTAACCGGCATTGTTCCATTATTTCCGGAAGCGTTTCCGAACCGCACCGGCACGTCGAACGACGCATCATGCTCCGGCAGCCCGCTCGGGTTGTCCTTTTTAATACGCAGTATGCCGGTTGCGGTTTTCGGCTGGGCGAAAGTAAGCTCCACCGAAAAAGGCACAAAATCCGCGGTCATCCAATCCTCTTCCGCCTGCACGCCTTTTTGGACAACGACATTCCCATCCGCATCGAGAAGTTCAACCGGAAGATTTGCCTCAAAAAACCATGTACCCCGCGCCTTCCCGTGAACCGTAAGCGGGCTCTGGATCTCTTCATTCGGAAGCGGCGCGGCGACCACGACCTCGGAATTCCCGCCTGGGTTCAAATTGCTCCGGTATACAAAAACCACGATAAGAACCATCACGATTACCGCGACTACCGCAAGAGTCTTATGTTTTATGATGAAATCCATAATTTCTATATAGCAAATTTATGGCGCGTTGTCACGCGAGAGATATTCCGACGCTTAGCGCGCGAGACATCCACGGACCGCCGGAAACGGAATGTCGAAGAGGTCCTATACGCGGGATTCCCCGCTTTCCCGCCGATCTTGGCGCGGTTTTTCATCGCCGGAAGATCAAAGTGAAGATCGGCCCATACGGCTTTTCATAAATTCTTCGTGTTGTTTGAAAATAACATCCTTCACTTTGTCGGGATGCGGCACATACTTGATGATGAACTTCCGCGATTCTCCCGCGGTTTCCACGTGAATATTCCCGAAATGGAGCATGGTCGGCAAAATACCCGAAACTTCAATGGTGATATTCTGGATCCTGTCGAGTCCGAATTCCGAAATGTCCCTGCTGAAAAGCCGATGCTGTTCCACGTCGATAATTTTCCTGTCGGTCACGATCCATACGTCCAAATAGTAATTCGTCCATATTACGAAGAAGAGCACCCAGCCGAGCAGGAACCACCCGGACGAAACGAAGATCCAAAGTGCAAACGCTTCCGGACTTATCGGGATACCTCCAAAAAGCGCGACCAGTGCCGCCGCACCTCGAGAACCACCTTCTCTCCGGGCTGTATGTCTATCATAGGGAAAAAGAAATAAGCGAGGCAAACATCAAAAGGATCAAAACGGCGGACACATAGAGATACAGCCGTTTCGGCCCGCGGATCTTTTGCTGATCGAAGCTGTAGCTTTTCCAGTGATACAGAAGTATCCATGTCATCACTCCCCAAAGAAAAAGCCCAAAAAGAAACACGCCCCACAAAACCGGCCTTACCAAGGGATCCACAACGAGCTTCTCAAGAAAAAGAACGACCGATGCGGTCGAAGATACGCCCTCCTGCATAATTTTTATTATACTACGCCGCCAAGGTTTATGACAGGAACGGAATCTGCCGCCGCAAAAACCGCAGAAAAAAACAGGCCCCAAAGAGCGGGGCCCGAGAAAGATGCGCGAGGGGCGGACTAGGGAACAAGGGAACGAAGCGCGTACGATGCAAGATTTGTAGCACGGAGCCAGTAGGTTTTTCCCGCCACGGCAAGATAGGGAAAAATCTCCGGAGAAAACGGCTTCCGGTGCGCCAGCCGGCACGCGAATACATACCACACCGCAAGCCCAAAGACCAAGCTCACCGCAGGAAGAACCGCATAGAACACGCCCATGAAAAGAGCCATCGGTATCCCGACGCCAAGCAAAAAGAAGATGACGATCGGGGAACCAACGGTAAGAAGAAGGATGAGCCACAGCGCGCCACAAATCTCCCAAAGCGCTTTCCGAAAAATTGCCGCGAACCGCATGTTTTCCCCCTCGCGCGAAAGGAACGGGTTCGAAACGCAGAACATAAGTGCCGTGTATATATATAAACCACCGGCTGGTAGTGTCAACCCCGTTAGAGACCCGCCCTCCGACTAAAGTCGGAGTGGCTACGGCCACCTTGGGGCGGCCTGGCTCTAACGGGGTCAAGTAGGA
>Ga0075898_116_pt1 | contig 12079 bp, 22 predicted proteins | sample RifGroA1_FD_67972 | JGI IMG/M metagenome (GOLD analysis project Ga0075898, IMG submission 67972) | Parcubacteria bacterium GW2011_GWA1_50_14 | reverse complement strand
ATCTTTATGAAAAAAGTTTTTACATCTCGCCTTTTTGCCCAACTTTGATATGTTGCTTATTATGGTCGCGAAGCGACAAATCGCACAAGAGTGAGGGATGAAGACCGATCTCTATAACGTAAAAAACGAAGTGGTGGGAAAAGTCGAGCTTCCCGACGAAGTTTTTGGAACCAAATGGCGGCCGGAACTTGTCCGGCAGGTGCTTACGGCATATATGGCGAACGCGCGCAGTCCCTGGGCGCACGCGAAGGGCAGGGGAGAAGTGCGCGGCGGCGGAAGGAAGCCGTGGCGGCAGAAAGGAACCGGACGGGCGCGGCACGGCTCTATTCGTTCTCCGCTTTGGAGCGGCGGCGGAAAAGCGCATGGCCCGCAGAAGGAACGCGATTATTCCCAAAAAGTGAACGCCACGATGAGGCGATCCGCGATAGCGAGCGTTCTTTCGCGAAAGTTGAAAGATCGCGAAGTAAAAATCTTTGATTCTCTCGCTCTTTCTGCGCCGAAAACAAAAATGTTCTATGAAACCATGCGGTCCTTGGTCGGCGCCCCGAAAGGCGCGAAGGAATTGAGCGTCCTTGTGGTACCCGGGAACGGAACGACGGAGCTTTCCCGCGCGGGAGCGAATGTTCCCAAGGCAAAAGTTTCAAGCCCGAAAAGCCTGAACGCATACGACCTTATGAACCACCGGTATATTTTCCTTGAGGAAGGGGCGATCCCGGTGATCGGTTCCCATTACCACCTTGCGCCATGAACAGAAAATTTTTGATAAAAAGGCCCTCTATCACGGAAAAAGCCACTCGGTTGAACGAGGAGGGCAAATATGTTTTTATTGTCGAGCCGCACGCAACCAAGAACGAGATAAGGAAGGCGGTCAAGGAACAGTATAAAGTTGACGTTACGCAGGTGAATATCGTTATGATTCCTCCCAAGAAGCGGCGGTTCCGCGGGCTTGTTGGGCTCCGGGGAGGATACCGGAAAGCGATCGTCACTTTGAAGGACAAACAGAAGATAGACATCGAATAACCATGAAATCGCATTCTCCCACAACTCCATCGCGCCGTTCGCTTACCAACGTTGATTACGGGGGGCTTTCCCGCGTTCGGCCGTGGAAGCCGCTTCTCCGGCGAATCAAGGATCATGCGGGGAGAAATTCGCAGGGGAGAATTACCGTCCGGCACCAGGGAGGAGGAAATAAGAGAATGTATCGCTTGGTTGATTTTAAACAGAATAGGCTGGACGTTCGGGCTATCGTGGAAACGCTGGAATACGATCCGTACCGCACCGCTTTTATCGCGCGCATCAAATACGAAAATGGAACGCGAAGCTATATTCTTGCTTCCCAAGGGATGGAGAAGGGGAATGAGATCATTGTTTCCGATTCGGCTCCGCTCAAGACCGGAAATCGCATGCGTTTAAAGCATATTCCGGTGGGGCATCAGGTGTATAACGTTGAGTTAACGCCCGGGAAGGGTGGGCAGCTTGCTCGCTCGGCGGGTTCTTCCGCCGAAGTTCTTGCGAATGCGAACGGATACACGGACCTGAAAATGAATTCCGGAGAGATCCGGCGCGTATTATGGGATGGGTTTGCTTCGCTCGGCCAGGTTTCGAATTCGGAGCACAATCTGGTTACTCTCGGAAAAGCCGGCCGTTCGCGGTGGCTCGGCATTCGCCCAACGGTTCGCGGTTCGGTTATGAATCCGGTGGATCATCCGTACGGCGGGGGCGAAGGGAGGACCCAGCGCGGCACCCGGAAGCCGAAGACGCTTTGGGGAAAGGTCACGGGCGGGCATAAAACGCGGAACAAGCGGAAGCGTTCGACGAAACTTATCATTAAACGAAGAACATAAGGGTTTTGTATCCCGTTAGATATTTGCCTCAATCTAATGGGATGAACAAAACCTTACCCCGTTAGATAAAAAAATGATACATAATTTCAAAACAATGCGATTTCTTGCCACATTAAGCGTCGAAACGCTTCTTCGCCCTGGTTTTGTATCTAACGGGGTGCTCACTGTTATAAGTTGCTCAAACGGCGCTTATGGCATAAGCTTGTTTTCTCAAATAACATTCGCATGAGCCGTTCATCAAAAAAGGGTCCGTTCGTTGACCCGAGACTTTTAAAGAAAATTTTGAATCGCAAGCCGGGCGACGGCGCGGCTATTAAGACGTGGTCGCGTGCTTCCGAGATCTCGCCGGAAATGGTGGGCCATAAATTTGCGGTCCACAACGGGAAGATCTTCGTGGAGTTTTCGGTTACCGAGGAAATGGTGGGCCATAGAATGGGAGAGTTTTCCCTCACAAGGAAATTCGTCCGCCACGGAGGAAAGATGCAGCGCGAGCTGGAACAGCAAAAAACGACAACGCCCGGAGCGGCTCCCGCCGCGCCCGCTAAAAAATAAACCGATCCATGGAACGGCAAGTTGTACAACTTAATTTTCTCCGCATGACGCCGCGAAAAGTGCGCGCGGTTGGGGATCTCATCAAGGGACTCCCGGTCATCGAGGCGGAAGCGCAGCTTATGGCGCAAAGCCGGCGCGCCGCGCGTCCCATTTTGAAACTTCTTCGTTCGGCGGTTGCGAGCGCAAAAGCGAACCAGCACGCGAATTCCGAAAAGCTTTATGTCCAAAATCTTCGCGTGGACCAGGGCCCGATGCTTAAGCGGTATCTTCCTCGCGCGAGAGGTTCGGCAAGTCCGATCCAGAAGAAGATGAGCCATATAACGTTGGTATTGATGGAAAATCCGAACCTTCCGCCGCCGAGATTCAAGATAGTGATCCCCAAGAAAACAAAGCTCCCGCCGGAAAAACGGCCAAAATCGGGCAAAGAGAAAACGGTCCGCGGAGAGGAAGTTCAGCCGAAAAAGAAGTCGTCGGGATTTTTCAAGAAAATGTTCAGCCGGAAAACCGGAATGGGCAGTTAAAGATAAAAAATAAAAGATCAAATATCAAAATGACATATCAAACTGCAAAATTAGGAAGTTATAGAATCCCATCCGAAGGATACCTTAATTTTGATTTTTGTTTTCCTGCCCGTCCCTGCCTCGCCGGCAGGCAGGCGGCAGGTGGGTTAAATTTTGATTTTGAGCGATAGCGAATATGGGATCCCTCACCCTTGGAAGATTTATTTTAAAACCATGACATATTCACACAGCATTACAACCCAAGCAGAAAAAAGGTCAAAAGCAATGAGGAAAGATTGCGATTGCTTCGCGATCTTCCAAGGGTGAGGGATGGGACAAAAGATCAATCCAATATCGCTTCGGATGGGCGTAAGGCGGCGCGGCCCGGATTTGTCATTGGCCGTGGCGGAAAAGGGATAGAGGAACTTACCAAGGCGATAGAGCGGGAGATCAAAAAACTTCGGAAAACGAAAACGGCTGCGTTGAGCGTGAACGTGGAAGAGCTTAAGCGCTCCGAAATATCCGCCGTGTATGTCGCTCAGCAGATCGCATGGGATCTCGAGAAGCGCCTTCCGTTCCGGCGCACCATGCGCAAATATCTTGAGCAGGTTATGCAGAATAAAGAAACGCGGGGAGCGAAGATCCTCCTTTCGGGGCGCCTGGACGGCAAAGAGATCGCGCGCCGGGAGTGGCTTCGGAAAGGGGAGCTTCCTCTCCAGACGCTCCGCGCGGACATCGACTATGGCCAGGTAACCGCCTTTACGACATATGGGACCGTGGGAATAAAAACATGGATATACAAAGGAGAAATTTTTGCCAAGAAAAATACTGCCCGCGCCAAAACCGATAAATAAACGAACATGCTTGTTCCCAAGAAGGTAAAACATAGGAAGTGGCAGAAAGGACGTTCCCTGAAGAGAACGGTGGAAACCCGCGGACTTTCCGTAAGTTACGGAACATACGGCCTGAAGTCGATGGAATCCGCGTGGCTTAATTCGCGCCAGATCGAAGCTGCGCGGAAAACGATCACTAATTTTATGAAAAGGAAGGGAAAACTTTGGATCCGCGTATTTCCCGATAAGCCGATCACCAAGCGCCCTCCGGAGGTTACCATGGGAGGCGGGAAAGGAAGCGTGGACCATTATGTCGTTCCTATCCGCCCGGGGCGCATCCTCTTCGAAGTGGACGGAGTAACGCCGGAAATCGCGCGCGAAGCCTTGAGGCTTGCCGGGTACAAACTTCCGGTCAAATCAAAAATAGTGGAGAAATAAAATTATTTCTTTATCATGAAAGTACGAGAGATCAAAGAACTTAAGACCAAGTCGCGCGAAGATCTGCGCGCGCTTTTGGGCGAATCCCGCGAGGAGCTTCATAAGGCCAAGCTTGATGTGCGTGCGGGGAAGAACAAGAACGCGAGGGTGCTCCGGGAAACAAGAAAGAAGATCGCCCGGATCCTCACATTTTTGAACGATCACAACATATCAAATCCATGAACAAAGAAAAGAAAGCAACAATTCAGCGAAAACTCACGGGAGTTGTGGTAAGCGACCGAATGGATAAGACGCGGGTCATTCTCGTGGAACGATTCAAGCGCCATCCGAAATACCGCAAGTATTATCGGGTAACGACCAAATTCAAGGCACATGATCCGAAGAACGAATATAAGATGAACGATCGCGTGGTAATTAAGGAGACAAGGCCGATATCCAAGGAGAAACGATGGATTATTATCGGCACCGCATAATATGATACAAGAACGTTCCATTCTTAAAGTCGCAGACAACTCGGGGGCAAAAATAGTCCGTTGCTTTCGCATTCTCGGCGGAACGCGGAGGAGATACGCCGGAGTGGGAGATATTGTGGTGGCGTCGGTACAAACTGCCGAACCAAGAAAAAGCGTCAAGAAAAAAGACATCGTAAAAGTATTGGTGGTCCGGACGAGAAACCCGATCACTCGGAGCGATGGTTCGCGCGTCCGGTTCGACGAGAATGCCGTTGTGCTTGTTGACGCCAAAAAAGAGCCGATCGCCACGCGCGTGTTCGGCCCGTTGCCGAGGGAGCTTAAGGCGAAGGGATTCGAAAAATTAATGACGATGGCGGAAGAAATCGTATGATCCCTCACCTTTCAAAGATCATAAAATAATGATGTATCAACTAAAAAAGATCATAGAACGAGATTTTATCAGGCAAAAAATAACCTCGCGCTTTTTAGTCGATGAAGCTAAAAAAAGGAGACCAAGTAAAAATAGTCACGGGGCGCGATCGGGGCAAGATCGGGAATGTTTCCCGCGTTTTGACGGACGGGAACGCCATTGTTATCGACAACCTGAATCTTTACAAGAAACGGGTCCGGCCGAAACAACAAGGGAAAAAAGGAGAAACTATTCTTGTGGCGCGCCCGCTTTCCGCATCGAATGTGATGCTCGTATGTTTGAGCTGTAAAAAGCCGACACGGGTAGGATTTCGCTTAGAAGGCGATACAAAAATTCGCTATTGCAAAAAATGCAAAGCAGGAACGTAATTTTATGAACATTTCTCAAACAATAAAAAAAAGAGACATGGCGGTAGCCCGCGCGTTCTTGGAAAAGATCGTAATTAACGTGGGGGTAGGACGATTAAGCCAGCAGTCGAACTTTGAAGAAAAGATTTTACCGCAGATCATGCGCGACATCGCGGTTATCGCCGGCCAAGCTCCGCGCGTACGCCGTGCGAAGAAATCGATAGCCGGATTCAAGGTCCGCGAAGGGCAGATCGTGGGGGTTTGCGTTACTCTGCGAGGCCGGAGAATGGTTGATTTTTTCAATCGGTTGATTATGATTGTACTGCCCCGCGTGCGCGATTTCCGCGGCATTGATCCCAAGGTAGTGGACAATGGCGGAGTCTTGAACGTGGGCCTTCGCGAACACCTTGTATTCAATGAGATCAATCCCGAAGAATCAACTCTCATTTTCCCTTTAGAGATAAGCGTTGTCCCGTGTCGCAGGGATAGGGCCGCTGCGCTTAAGGCGTATCGGGAACTCGGAGTTCCGCTCAAGAAAGATTAAATATCAAAAATCAAACATCAAAATGACATATCAAATTGCAAAATTAGGAAGTTATAAAATTCAATCCGGAGGATGCCTTAATTTTGATTTTTGCTTTCCTGCCCGTCCCTGCCTCGCCGGCAGGCAGGCGGCAGGCGGGTCAAACTTTGATTTTGAGCGATAGCGAACATGCCAAAGACATCCGTTATTGTCCGCAGTAAAAGGAAGCCGAAGTTTTCGACGCGCGCCGTGCGGCGATGTTTCCGGTGCGGCCGGAAGGGGGGATATATGAGAACTTTCGGCACCTGCAGGATCTGTTTCCGGGAAATGGCGACTCGCGGAGAAATTCCAGGAGTAAAAAAAGCTTCATGGTAATAAACAAAATGCAAAAATCCCGCCTCCGCCTATCGGCTTCGGACGGGCAGGCAAATATCAAAATGACAGATTAAACTGCAAAATTAGAAAGTTACAGGATCCAATCCGGAGGATACCTTAATTTTGATTTTTGATGTTTAAATTTTAATTTTTCTATGTATTACGACTTGCTGGTAAAAATTAAAAATGCCGCGTCTGCGCGGAAAAAACTGATCAGGGTTCCCTATGCGAACCTCGATTTTGCGGTCGCGAAAATTTTGGCAAGCCGCGGTTATTTGAAAGACGTAAAACGGAAGGTGATCGACAAAAAAGGATTTATGGAAATTGAGCTTCTTTCCCCTCAAAGCGAAGATGCGATACGCGGAGTTAAATTTGTGAGCAAGCCGAGCTGCCGCGTGTACGTCGGATATCGCGATCTGAAGCCCGTGCGGCAGGGCCGCGGGTTGGCGGTGATCTCAACGCCAAAGGGCGTTATGACGAATAATGAGGCGCGGAAGAGCAAGCTGGGAGGAGAATATTTATTCGAGATATGGTAATCCCTCACCCTTGGAAGATTTATTTTAAAACCATGATATATTTACACAGTATTACGGCCCAAGTAGAAAAAAGGTCAAAAGCAATAAGGAAGGATTGCGATTGTTTCGCGATCTTCCAAGGGTGAGGGATGAGCCGCTTAAGCAGAAAACCTATCCAGATTCCCGAAGGAGTAACCGTTTCCGTAGACGGGCTTTTGATCTCCGTTCGGGGACCGAAAGGAGAAAAAACCCTCCCGCTCTTGCCGTTCATAACGGTTCATTCCGATTCCGGGGCGGTTACCGTTCAGTCGGAACATCATATGACGCAAGCGAATATCAACACGGGAACCATGTGGTCGCTGGTTCGGAACGCCATCCAGGGAGTTTCCTCGGGATTTTCGAAAAATCTTGAGATCATGGGCGTTGGATATCGAGCCGCGATGGAAGGGGGAACGCTCGTTTTGAGCCTCGGATTCGTGAATCCTATTCGGTTTACGCCTCCCGAGGGAGTTTCCGTGATCGTAGAGAAGAACGTTATTCGCATTTCCGGCGTGGACAAAGAAAAAGTCGGTCAGGCTGCGGCCGAGATCAGGGCGTTCAAAAAACCGGAGCCGTACAAAGGGAAAGGTATCCGTTATGAAGGAGAGATCGTCCAGAGAAAAGCTGGTAAGAAAGCCGCGACCGCCGGAGCGGGAGGATAATCCCTCACCCTTTAAAGATCACGAAATAATGATGTATCAATTAAAAAAAATCATAGGACAAGATTTTATCAGGCACACAATGACCTCGCGCTTTTTGGTCGCGGCGCGACAAATCTTTAAAGGGTGAGGGATGAAAAGCGCAAATCTTTTAAATTCCCAAAGAAAACATCGCACGCGCGCCACTCGCGCAAAGGTGTTTGGTGCTCCCGAAAGCCCACGGTTTTCTGTATTCCGGAGCAATCGATTTATTTATGCCCAATTGATCAACGACAAAACGGGTGTGACGCTCACTTCCGCTTCGAGCAGGGAATTGCCGAAAGAATCCAGAAAAAAACCGAAAACGGAACAAGCCGCTTTGGTCGGAGCGCTCATTGCGGAAAAAGCGAAAAAGCTCGGTATCGTGAGGGCGGTGTTCGACAGGCGGTGGTATAGGTATCATGGCCGGGTGAGCGCCGTTGCGGAAGGCGCCCGAAAAGCCGGGCTTGTCATTTAATTACATGAGAAGGCTTCCAAATAACATAGTAAAAGACGAATTTAAGGAAAAAGTGCTCGATCTGCGGCGAGTGACCCGTGTTGTCGCCGGGGGCAAAAGGTTCCGTTTTCGCGCAACGGTCGTCATCGGTGACGAGCGGGGACGCGTAGGAGTAGGGATAGCAAAGGGACTCGATGTCGCGGGTGCTATCGGCAAAGCGCGCTCCAAAGCGAAGAAGAATGTTTTGTCGATCGAATTGATCGATGGGCGAACTATCCCGCACGAGTCGGAGGCGAAATACAGCGCGGCGCGGGTGCTTATTAAACCGGCTCGTCCCGGGCACGGTCTTCGGGCGGGCGGTTCGGTTCGTTTTGTACTTACCCTTTTGGGGGTGAAGGACGCCACGACAAAATGTTTAGGAAGGACGAATAACAAGCTTACTAATGCCCTTGCCGCCATTGAGGCGCTTAAGGCATTGCGGTCGCGGAAATCGCACGGTAGAGTGCGCGAGGACCAAAAGCAAAGCGAATAATGCAACTTCACGAATTTAAACAAAAGAATAAGATAAGAAAAATGCGCATCGGGCGCGGAGGGAAGCGTGGCACTACTTCCGGGCGCGGCACGAAGGGGCAGAAATCGAGGTCCGGTCGTGTTATTCGTCCGGCACAGCGCGACCTTATTTTGCGCATTCCGAAGAAGCGCGGGTTTCGCAACAAGCCATTTTCGGAAAAAGCCAGAGCAGTCTCGCTCTCCGAGCTCTCTGCTATTCAAGGGCCTATCACCGCGGAGTCGATCGCGCGCGCGGGCCTTTCGCGAAGGGGACAACGCGTCAAGATCCTGGGGAATGGCACAATAACGAAGCCAGTCGAGGTTCGCGGAGTTTCGGTATCCGAAAGTGCTAAACTGAAGATAGAAAAGGCGGGAGGGAGCGTAAGGGCTTGATTGAAAAATGGAATTTTTCACTATCAAACCTTACCCCATGAGATGGCGGCTTCGCCTATCTCACGGGGTGCTCAATTTTAACTACTCGCTTCGCATCGCATAAAATTGGCATGAATCCCTCACCACTGGAGGAGCAATAAATTGGATGAATCCCTCACTCTTGTGCGATTGAATATATATAATATAAATCTTTATGAAAAAAGTTTTACATCTCGCTTTTTTGCCCAACTCTGATATGTTGTTTATTATGGTCGCGAAGCGACAAATCGCACAAGAGTGAGGGATGAATCGTTTTCTTCAAATATTCCGCGTTCCTGATCTCCGCAAAAAGATCTTTATCGTGCTGGGGATCCTTGTGGTGTTCCGGGTGTTCGCGGCGATCCCTATCCCCGGCGTAGATCTCGATCGGCTCCGTTCTTTTTTTGGATCGAACCAGTTCTTCGGTTTTTTGGATATATTCTCCGGCGGAGGGCTTTCGAATCTTTCGGTTGCGATGCTCGGTGTTGGCCCCTACATTACCGCAACCATCATCATGCAGCTCCTTACGATGATCTTCCCGAAGTTCAAGGAGCTCTATTATGAACAGGGCGCGAGGGGCCAGGCAAAATTCAACCAGTATTCCCGGCTTCTCACGGTTCCGTTGGCGGCTCTCCAGTCCTATGGGTTTCTTTCGCTTTTAATAAGCCAGGGCGCGATCTCCCGGCCGGACCCGTTCAGCCTCCTGCGGAACGTTGTTGTCATAACCGGCGGCTCGATGCTGGTACTTTGGCTGGGGGAACTTATCAGCGAGCAGAAGATAGGGAATGGCATCTCGCTTATCATTTTGGGAGGTATCGTGAGTGGTCTTCCGGCGACTTTCCAGCAGGTTGTTACTTCGTATACGCCGAGTCTCCTGCCGATGTATATTGGGTTCGTGATTGTTGCGTTGCTCGTGATAGCGGGCGTTGTGTATTTGAATGAAGGCGAACGGAAAGTTCCCATTACCTACGCGAGGCGCGTGCGGGGAATGAAGCTTTATGGCGGCTCCTCGAGCTATCTTCCTCTCAAGGTGAACCAAGCGGGGATGATCCCGCTCATTTTTGCGATCTCTGTTCTGCTCTTCCCGCAGTTCCTGGTACAGATCTCTTCTATTGTTTCTCCCTCGCTCGCGCTCCAGCTGAATGGGTTCGTTACCAAGGTTATGAATAACCAGCTTATCTACGGGCTTCTCTATTTTTTCCTCGTTTTTATTTTTACGTATTTTTATACCTCCATTACGTTCGATCCGAAGGAAATTTCCAAGAACCTTCAGCGAAGCGGAGGATTTGTTCCGGGTATCCGCCCGGGAGAGAGCACGGCGAGCTTTTTCTCCCATACCATCAAGCGCCTTACGTTTTTCGGTGCGCTCTTTTTGGGGTTGATCGCCGTGCTTCCGATAATCATTCAGAAGGTCACCGGCATTGCCGTTTTGAATATCAGCGGTACGGCGCTCCTTATCGTTGTGGCGGTGGCGCTCGAGACTATGCGGCAGATTGATTCGCAGTTGACGGTGCGCGAATACGAGGGGCTTCAGTAATCTATTTACGAAACCCGCCTTGGCTTGAGAAACACGATTTGCTTCGTTTGATTTTTTGAATACCCAAGACGGTTCCCGTCGCTGAACTCCGACCATCTTGGGTATAGTCAAAAAATCCGCACTACGCTCATGTGTTTCTTACAAGCCCCGGCTTATGGTTCCGTAAATGGATTACTTCCGCCTTTGGAATAGGGGTTATCATTATACTCGTGAAGTTCTTGCTCGCCTGCGCTTATGGTTCCGAAAAGGAACCACCTCAGCCTTTTGGAGAGCCAATATTGATTTTGTAATCGCCTGTGTTAGTATCTTTTTAGATATCACATCCCAAAACTGAATAGGAGGTAGTCGTGGCTATTTATTACGTTCGCGACATCCCAGAGGTCGTTGCCGTTGTGAAGGGGCACTTTTTGAAAGTGCCAGGACTCAAGAAGGAGCCCTACGTCAACATCCGGGTCTGCAACAATCTCATCGTCTACGTCTTTGTTGACGCGGATGCTGCAAAAGATGCGCCTCGCGACCTGGTATTCCCGCCGGACGTGGGAATCACGTACAAAGATGCGGCAACGAACCTCACGAAACTCCCGCGCCTCTGGTTGGAAGAGCGGCTGGCTGAACTCCGTTCCGAGCGGGATGTCCGTGCACTTCATCCCGACTTGCATCTTGAGTTTGTCACGTTCCTTGCACATGGCAATGGCCGTGTAACACCATTGGTTGACTAGGGCGTTCCACTTCGCGCATTCGCGACCACCTGACGCCACCATTCAATGACTGAGCAGATTCATTGCTCCCCGCCGCGTCCCCGGACGCTGGCGGGTTTTTCTTTTTTGCCCGCGCTTATGGTTCAGGGAAGAACTACTTTCGCCCTTTGGAAAAGAAACTACTTCCGCCTTTTAAAAAATGTGAAGACCGCTGGGCGAACCATGCGGTCTTGTTGCGAGCGATACTTTACTTTAGGCGATCGCTCTTAGCCTTTTGTTTGTTGGTCAGTCCGACTCCGGAATCCCCGCCGCGTGCGCGGCGGTGAGGATCCGCTTGACGCGTCCCTCGATTCCTCCCAGAAGATGGTGCCTCCCGGGGGAAATGAGGAGCCACTCCCGCTGGTCGGGCGGGCATCCCCGGCGCTGGAGCGCCTGGTCGGCAAGAGTCTCGAGCTCCCGGAAGTGCCTATCGTACTGGCACCCAGGGTTGAATACATCGTGGCTCTTGCCGTACTCCGCGGCGTGGAATTTGTGCCCACCGTCCCACGCCTCTCTCATCTTGGCCACAATCTCTGTGGCCAGGGGTCCCATCTCTCCCTCCTCGAGGGAGATCCACTCCCCGCCGGCGAGCGCGGCGGCGATAGTTCCAGCTATCCTTTTCATTTTCTTTCTCCTCCATACTCCAGCCTTACAGCCGCATCAATGACCTAGGCGTATTATAACATGTATGATATATATATGTCAATAGGTTAAAAAACCAGCAAAAGGCGTGCTAAAAATACTTTTTGCTGATACAATAAATCTATGAGAAAGATCGCTGTTATTCTCTACGGGCCGCCGGGGGGAGGAAAGGGAACCCAGGCGAACCTGCTTGCGAGCGAGCTGGGGCTTATTCACTTTGA
>Ga0075898_111_pt1 | contig 16883 bp, 12 predicted proteins | sample RifGroA1_FD_67972 | JGI IMG/M metagenome (GOLD analysis project Ga0075898, IMG submission 67972) | Parcubacteria bacterium GW2011_GWA1_50_14 | reverse complement strand
ATGTTTAGCGCTAAACAATTTGAAAGTGAATTCGCGACAAACATGCATAAAACCTACATTTTGCAAAAACAACGTTTAGCGCTAAACAATTTGAAAGTAAAAAAACAAGGAAATGTAGGTTTCATCGCATTACCCGATAATGCGATGAAACCTACATCAATCCGGCAAAGCGGCAAATAAACAATCCGGCAACGAATGCGGCAATTGCCGGATTGTTTTTCGGCGTTATTTTGATTGATTTCTTTGCCGGATTGACAAGATAATCTATTCATGATAGAATTAAAAACAGCAAGTAGTTTTCAATCAACCCTTATTTGGAGGTGCGAGAATGGGCTTTCTCACGAAAGAAATCGCCGAGCAGGCAATCTCGATCGTCGCTCCGGCGATCGAGGCGATGTTCAACACCGGCCTCGTGAAGCGGAAGGCGTTGGCAGTCGCGGTGCTCCAGGTGGGGTCGTTTGACGTCCTCGCCAGTGGGTCCTTCGGAGGCGCCCCTATGGACTGGGGGCGCGAGTTCAATGCCTTCGCGGAGAAGAAGGCTGCCCTCGCCCAGCGCACGAAGATGGACACGCTTGAGGTCGCCCACCGCTTTCCCCACCTCTTCGAGTTGGGCGACTGCAAGTATCCGGGAGGCGTCTACCGCGATGGAATCGCGGTCGGCGCGTCTGGCATCGATTGGTGGCTCGACCAGATGGTCGCCGAGATGGTCGCCGCGGCATGCAAGGCACTTTGCATAGGAAAGGCACGGGAGCTCCTTGCGGATTCCGCTCCGTACGTCTAACCAACGGAACGGAGAGCACACAGACAACACCCCGAGCGGTCGAACCGCTCGGGGCTTTTTCTTTTTGACAAGAGGCGTATATCGGTTACTATCTTCGTATGCTTACAAAAGAAAAACTGGAACACTATAAAAAGCGGCTTGAGGAAGATAAAAAACGTCTCCTTGAAGAGATAAAAACCGACAAGGATATGGTGGATTTCGGCGACGATGTTTCCGACCCGGAAGACGAAGAGGCGGACGAGACCGAAGAGCAGGGGAATCAGATGGGCGTAGAACAAGTGCTCAAGGAACGCATCACAAACATTGATCTCGCACTTCAAAAAATCGGCGCTGGAAAGTATGGAATATGCGCAAATTGCGGCTCTCCGATATCCGAAAAGATATTGGGCGCTGCCCCTGAATCCGCCCTCTGCGAGAACTGCAAAAAGAAAGCGTAACAGACACAAACTAAAAACCACCGTTTCCGGTGGTTTTTAGTTTTCTATTGGTCTCCGATGATCCGAGGAGTAAACCCTCCTGCGGAAAGATCGGGGGCGTTGCTGTTCTCGCTATTGCTCTCGTAAACAGGAATCGGCTCGTTTTGAGCTTCTTCCTGTTCTTCACGATCTCTTGCAAAAAAGAGAAAGAGAAGAAATCCGATAAGGGCGATGATCCCAAGAACATATCCGATCCAACTACCCAGGTAATAAGACAGTCCCGCAAGCAATCGAGTGCCTAAGGTTTCACCCCCAGCTTGGGTAGAACCTCCGACGCCTAACGTAGAAGTGGAGATGTTATCTTCATCCTCATGGATGGTGCCTCCAATCTCCGGTTCGCTCTCGCGAATAACCGGAGGGGGCGTTTCTTCAATAATGGGTTGTAAAGGTGCTGAATTAATTACGGGAACATCCACTACTTGCAATTGGTAACTGATCTGTGTTGTCGCTTTTCCGTCTGTTGCCTCAAGGGTGATGAGGTACGGCTCCGTGCGCGCTTGGCTACGCTCGGGAATCCAGTATATGAGACCGGTTATCGAAACAACCGTCATTCCTTTCGGCGCATCGATCAAAAAGAAGCGCACAGGATCTCCGTCCGGATCAATCGCTTCCGCATCGTACAGATAAAGCCTCGTTGTTGTCGCGTACAAGAGAGGGGAGAAATTCACGAACTGCGGCGGCCGGTTGCCCGTGGAAGAGCCTCCTCCACTTGAGCTTCCTCCGCCAGAATTCGAATTTCCTCCAACAACTCCAGAGTTTCCTCCTCCACCACCGCCGCCTCCACCACCACCTCCATTACCGCCAGAGCCGCCACCGTCTCCGGTGGTGCTCGTTGAAAACGGCGACACAAGGACAGTGAAGGACGTACTGGTGGCATTCCTTCTGTCGGAAACACGGACCGAAACGCCATACGGAGTTGAGGTCGCTTGTCCCGATTCGGGAGTCCACTCAATAATCCCCGTCGAACTTCCAATGGTCATCCCCGAGGGGAAATCAAAGAGTTCGAACGATAATGGGTCATTCTCCGGATCTGCCGCTTCCACGTCGTACCGATAAAGGATCGTCGCGGTTGCGGTTCGGGGCGGATCGAAACTCACGAAGCCTGGCGATAAATTCACCGGATTCGTGCTTGTTGCCGAAAACACTTCGAGGAATACCTCGTGCGTGGTTGTTGCAGGGCCATCAGAAGCCGTAAACCGCGCGGTACTCGTGCCGACAACAGTCGGTGTCCAGGAAAATTTTCCGGTGCTCGTCTCGTACGTCGCGCCCGCAGGCAGGAACGAGTCGATCGTAAGCGGATCGTTGTCCGGATCCGTTGCTACGACAGAGAATTCCATCGTCGAAGATGCTTTCGTCGACGCGTATGTCGGACCCGAAAATACAGGCGGGTGATTTATCGGGTTTGTACTAGACGGGAACACCTCGAGAAACAATTCGTGAGTCGTCGTCGCCAATCCGTCCGAAGCCGTAAACTGCGCAGTGCTTGTGCCGACAACAGTCGGTGTCCAGGAAAATTTTCCGGTGCTCGTCTCGTATGCCGCGTCTTCTGGCAAAAACGAATTCACCGCAAGCGTGTCGTTGTCGGGATCGCTTGCCACGATCGAGAGCTCTATCGTCGAGAATGCCGTGGTTGATGCATAAGCAGGTCCGGTAAAGAACGGCGCGCGGTTTTCCGGTATTTCACCACTTCCGCATGGAGAAAATGAAACTCCATCGCCCTCTACCGTAAACCGGAAACCCGACTGTGTCGTGTGCCTCTCGGCAAAATACAGGTCGATCGTAGAGGTTCCTTCCGAAAGAGAAAGCTGCGCTTTCGCCTCTTCAAACGAATGGATTCCCCCCAGATCCATAACCTTTTGCCCGTTTATATAGAGCCATGAATCGTCGTCGGACCCGAGTTCCACGGGATATTCGCCGGCAGTCGGAACATATATCGTGCCACTCCAGTGAACCGCGAAATAGAAAGGATCGCCGGGGAGATTATCGTCAACCGGAAAATAGTCGCTTATGGTATTAAGCGAACTCGCTTCGTTGTTTCGTGTGAAGCTTAAATAACGATCCGAGAACCAGTCGCGCGCAAACGGCGTTGTGCCGGTTACGACACCAGTAATATCAGTCTCAACATCCGGATGGTCTTTCGGTAAATTGTAGTATGAGCCGAAAAGGCCATTCACACTACACTCGGGCTCGCGGAGCATGACAGAAATCGAAACCGTGAGCGTATCCTCAAGTTCCGGAAATTTCTTGTCCTCAACATGGAAACGCACTTCATGCGTTCCCACCTGCGATGCCACCGGCTTCCAAAAGAACGTATGGCTGTCGTCGTCGAACCGAGCACCGGACGGAAGAGAGAGCGCGGAATAGATAAGACTGCGCCTATTATCCTCTTGTCCGGTCGCATGGATACCCAACGCCAGTGATTCTCCTGCGGCGAGGGTGTACGGTCCGCGCGGATCGAATTTCGGAGGAATACGATTCTCTCCGTCATCCGGCCCGCCCCTCGTCCCGTCCGCACATATCGCGACATCGGTTCCGCATCCGTTATTCTCCTGACCCAGTTTCTCCTGGCCCAGCGCCCGTACGGGAAGCGCAACACACAATAGAAAAAGAAATAGCAAGGCTATTCTTTTCATGTTGATTTTAGTTAGTTGCGACCTTTGTGCCTAAAATACACCACAATTGCTACAAAACGCTGGAATAACATCTCGCTGTTTTAACTTTTCAAAGAACTCACCTATTGTAGGCGTCCTCTGACCGCCTGTCCACTTATTTAGCCGTTTATCGGGGCACATTGTTTCAAGGAGCCATTGGAAAAATCCTCCTTTTGGCGATAGTATGGATGGCAATGGCCAATAACCTGGCAAAGCTCTATTCCGCAGAGATCGAGGGGGTACTTGCGCGGCTCATCGAGATTGAGGTGGACCTGAATGTCGGCCTCCATGCCTTCAATATAGTAGGCCTTGCCGACAAGGCGCTGAATGAAGCGCGGGAGCGGGTGAATTCTGCCCTCAAGAATTCCGGCGTAAAGCCCCCAAACCGCGAAAATCGCAAGATCACCGTGAACCTCGCCCCTGCGGATGTGAAAAAGGCAGGGTCTCAGTATGACCTCGCCCTTGCACTGGGATATCTCCTCGCGACAAAACAGATAAAAGAATTCGAGGTGGGGGATAAGATATTCATCGGAGAACTTGCGCTCGACGGGCGGTTGCGCCCCGTGAACGGAGCGTTGAACATCGCGCAGATGGCGGAGCGCGCGGGATTCAAATATATATTTCTTCCCAAAGAAAACGCGAACGAGGCGGCGGCGATAATCGGGGCGGCGGCGATCCCCGTCGCGACGCTCACGGAGGCGATAGATATTCTCGAAGAACGGTGCCCGATCGTTCCCGCGGTATATTCCGAAACCAGAGAAACTAAGATCGACGCGCCAGATTTTTCGGAGATCAAGGGGCAAGAGCACGCAAAGCGCGCGCTTATCATCGCGGCGGCCGGCGGACACAATGTTCTGATGATCGGGCCGCCCGGCGTAGGGAAAAGCCTGTTAGCGCGTGCATTGACCGGAATCCTTCCCGGCCTTTCGCGCGAAGAAGCGATCGAAATCACGAAGGTCTGGAGTGCCGCAGGGCGCCCGACAGGCGGCCTGGTCCGCCACCGCCCGTTCCGGGCGCCTCACCAAACCGCCTCGCTCGTTGCGGTGGTCGGCGGAGGAAGCGATCCGCGCCCCGGAGAGATCAGCCTTGCACACCGAGGAATTTTATTTCTCGATGAAGTTCCCGAATTTCAAAAAAATATTCTCGAGGCGCTCCGCCAGCCGCTCGAAGACGGGGTTGTTCATGTCGCGCGAGCGAAAAATTCTCTCGCCTTCCCGGCAAAATTCAACCTCGTTGCCGCCATGAACCCTTGTCCCTGCGGATTCTACGGAGACAGTGAGAAAGAATGCCGATGCTCCGCGTATGAAGTTATCCGCTATCAGAAAAAAATTTCCGGGCCGCTCTTGGACCGTATCGATCTTCAGATCAAGGTTCCGCGGATACCGCTCGAAGAGCTCCGGGTCCGCACGAGCGAGGCGGAAAAGGATGCAAGCATGGGCATAAAAGCGAGCATTGAAGGCGCCCGCGCCGTCCAGGCGAAACGGTTCAAAAAGCTCCCAATCCACACGAACGGGGAAATGAGTTCGCGGCAGACGGAGGAACTCTCCGCGCTCGAGCCAAGTGCGGAAAGTTTCCTTGAAACGCTCGGAGAAAGCCGCCTTTCGCCGCGCGGCTACTATAGTAGACACAGAAGCCCCGACGCCCCATGAGGGTCGGGGTCCCGACTCCGACGCTAAAGGTGCGGAGCGAGACCAAGGCGTCGGGAAAAAAGTTTCCGCCGAACATCTAGCGGAAGCATTCAGCTACCGACTCAAAGAAGAGGTATAGCGCTCTCTTGGTCCCCATTGAAGACTTATTACAAATACTTGCCATGGCAAGTATTTGTAATAAGTCTTTTTAAGTTTAAGATTGCCGCTCGTCGCAAATAAAGCCGCACTTTCTTTGTAGACTCGCTACCAAATGTAATAAATTTCTAATGCGAGGTCTCGATCGCGCCCTCGCCATCTTGCGAGCGCAACAAACGTCTCTTGTTCCGTTCCGCTTGAGCTTTTCTTAATTCTCGGACATCGTCTTCGGAGGTCTCAAAAACTTTTTCTCCTTTTTCGTCAAAAAAACGCACGACTCCGTCTTCTCCTTTTTTCTCCACATAGAGCATGCCATCAACGGAGTCCAAAATGTCTAGCTCGCTCTTGAGCGCAAACAGATCGTCTTCCTCTATCTCTCCTCCGCTCCAAGAATATGGACTCTTTTTTTTGGGTGCGTCTGTAGGAAATTTTTCTTCTTTCATTGTTTGTTATTTCACAAACCCGGTAGTAGAAACTCGACCAAAAGGTTGGGCTCGCGCAGTCGAGTTTTCACTACCGGGCGAACCCGGTAGCGAGCCGAGCACTGCAAAGCATAGCTGCTTCCCTTAAAAATAACATTGGTATCCACATAATTGAAAACTGGGTGGAATGCGCTGCTCATCGAAAGGCCTTGAGGAAAGCGGAGTGCTCGATCTGCTACCGGGCGAACGGATTCTGCGCGCCCTGTACTTCAAAATGGAGATGGCATCCGGTCGGTCCGTGCACATTCCCAGTGCTCCCGATGGTCGCGATCTGGTCCCCTTGCCGCACATAATCTCCGATCGAAACCAATACGTCTTCAAGGTGCGCATACCGCGTCTTGGTCTCATTGGGATGTTCAATGAGAAGCATATGCCCATATCCGCTGTTCCATCCTTCGCTTACAGATTCCACCACCAAACCCTCCGCCGAAGCAACGACTGGCGTCCCGCACACATTCGCGATATCAACGGCGTTCTGTTCGTGCCGCTTTCCCCAATTATACCCGGCCGTGGGAAGCGCAAAATATCCGGGGAACGATGGAAGGTTGTTCCCCGCAAGCGCCGACGACCGAAGATTCTCCCCGGGGATCACGATCGTTTCCCCGGCCCCCAAAGACGAAAAGTCGGTATCTTTGTTGAATTCTCGGATACGCTCCGGCTGGACATCAAAAAACCCCGCGATCGACGAGAGGTCTTCTCCCCCCTTTACTTCATAAACAATTCCCGACGTCGGAAGGATCGTAAGTTCCTGCCCCACCTGGAGAGATCCTCCTCGTACGCGCGGATTCACCGCCGTGATCGTCTGAACGGAAACGCCAAACTGGAGGGCTATTCCAGAAAGCGTGTCTCCCTTCTTTATTACATAGGAGACCGCCTTCCCGCGGCCCGCCAAAATGCCCATCGGCCGGCCGGGGTCGAGAAGCGCGGCAGTATCCTGACTTATGTTTTGAAACTCAATAGGGGCCTCTAATGCTCCATTTTCTCTGCTTAATGCCGCCTCCGCTACGGGGACATACGCTACTACCCCCTCGTCGCTTGGTCCTCCCAAAACCCCCCGCACCCCAGTTTCCACATCGCGGAAATCCCACGCGCTTCCCAAAAGAAGCCCGCCAGCCAAAAAAACTGCCACTACCAGCGGCATTATTTCCTTATTTATCCTGCCAAAAACGGTAGCAATAAGCACAGAAAGAGTGTACCATAGTCGTAATAATTGGACAACGTACCGCGCAAGAGATGGCTTCGGCAAACAAACAACCAGAGGGAGGCGAGACAGAGCTTAATCCCGAACAGCTGTCGGCAGTCCGCGCCCCCCATGCCCCACTTCTTATTGTGGCGGGCGCAGGAACCGGCAAGACAAAAACACTCACGGGCCGCATCATCCGCTTTTTGCGGGACGGCGTCCCTCCGGAGAGGATATGCGCGGTGACATTTACCAACAAGGCGGCGCGGGAAATGGCGGACCGGATCGCAGGGCACGCCCCAGGGGCGGGATCTTTTATCGGCACATTTCACTCCCTCGGCGCGCGCCTGCTCCGCAGCGAAGCGCGGCTTCTTGGCCGGACTCCCGACTTCGCGATCTTCGACGAGAGCGACTCGCTCTCCCTCGCGCGGAAGATCGTAAAGTCCATGGCCCTTAAAAAATCGGACCCGGGACCGGCTCAATTGCTACATTCCGCTTCAGACATAAAAAACAGCGCGGCGGAACTCCGGAAGGAACCGAGAACGCGCGAAGAAAATGTCCTTGGGGAATTTTATGAACGCTACGAAGAGCGCCTTAAGGCGAACAACGCCTTTGATTTCGACGACCTCATCGCAAAATTGGTGTTCCTCCTCAAAGAACATCCGGCGCTTCTTACAAAATACCGGAAGCGCTTCTCTCATATTTTTATCGATGAGTATCAGGACCTGAACGATAAGCAGTATGAGCTCGTGAAGCTTCTCGCCGCAGGCGCGGCGAGCTTGACCGCCGTAGGGGACGACGCGCAGATGATCTACGGATGGCGCGGCTCCAATATTCAAACCTTTTTGAATTTCAAAAATGATTGGCCGGAAACGCGCATAGTGTTTCTTGAAGAAAATTATCGCTCCACAAAAAATATTCTTCGCGCGGCGACGGCGGTGATCGGGAATAATACGTACCAACCCGAGGAATGGAAAACAAAAACGTGGATAGCCGAGGGCGCAAGCGCCGCTCCGGGAGAACGGACAAGAACCGTTTCCGAAACCGCCATTCTCTACCGGACCAATGCCCAGTCGCGGGCGCTTGAGCAGGCATTGATAGAACGTGATATTCCGTACCGCATTTTTGGCGGATTGAAATTTTATGAACGCAAAGAAATAAAAGATGTCGTCGCGGGAGTGCGCTATGCCGTAAATCCCGAGGACGAAGTAAGTAGGGACAGGCTCGAAAAAACCCTGAAAAAACGTGGGTTTCTGGAGTACCGCGAGGCAGTAGAGAGCCCCGGAAGAGAAACGCTTCCCCCGGCAGAGCTTATTTCATTTTTTCTTTCGCGGAGCGAATATCGCTTGTATCTCAAAAAAAATTTCGCGAATGTCCAGGAGCGGGAAGAAAACATCGCGGCGCTCATTGAATTCGCTTCGAGCTTCCGCACTGCGCAAGAATTCCTGGAACAGATCGCCCTTCTCCAGGCCCAAGATGCGGTGAAGAAAGACACCGCGCCGTCCGTAACTCTTACGACGATCCATCTCGCGAAAGGATTGGAATTCGACCGCGTGTATATCGCGGGATGCAACGAGGGGCTCGTGCCGCACGCGCGGTCCTTGAGCACCAAGGCGGAACTCGAAGAAGAGCGCCGGCTCATGTATGTCGCGATGACGCGCGCGCGCAAGGAACTGATCATCGCCTTCTACGACATCCCGTCGCGATTTCTCTCGGAGCTTCCCGGAGACGCGTGCACGATCATCCCCGCCACAGAGAACGGACTGCGATCGCTCGACGACGAGGAGCGGTACATCACGCTCGATTAATTTTAATTTCGCACTCACAAAACAAATGGCGCGCGTAAACCTCGGACAACATTTTTTAACGGACAGCGATGTGATACAAAAGATCATCGGCGCGCTCACGCTCGCGCGAGGGGATACCGTGCTTGAATTGGGCGCGGGCCACGGGGCGCTTACTTTTCCTCTCGCGGCTCTTTCCGAAAAAAAAGACTTTTCTCTTTTCGCGGTCGAAAAAGACACGCATCTCGCCGAAGAACTTGAAAAAAAACTCGGCGGAAACAAAACGGCGCATATTATAAGAGGCGACCTCCGCGAAGCCCTCCCGGAATTCGCGCGGAACAAAAAAGGGGAGCAATTCACGCTCGTGGGGAATATTCCGTACTACCTTACGGGATATCTTTTCCGCCTCATCTCGGAACTTGAGGTAAAACCGAAAATCACGGTTCTCACGATACAAAAAGAGGTCGCGGAACGGGTTACGGCCCTCCCGCCCGCGGCAAACAAGCTCTCGGCAAGCGTGCGATTTTGGGGGGATCCCGAAATCGTCGGACTGGTCCCCCAAGGCGCTTTTTCTCCGCCCCCCGAGGTTCATTCGGCAATTCTCCGTATAAAACCCGTCGCAAAAGATCCCAAAATCGCCCCGGGAGCGTATTACCGCCTTGTCCGCATTCTTTTCGCGCAGCCGCGGAAAACTTTATTGAATAATGTCCTTGGAAATATCCGCCGGAAAAATTCCGAGAGCGTTCCGCGCGAAGAAATTTTAAAAAAACTTGCCTCGTGCGACATCAAGCCGGGAGCTCGACCGCAGGACCTTTCGGTAAACAACATCATTCGCATCGCGGAAGTCTTCAAGGAAGGCTTTCATTTCAAAGGGGATTTATAGAAGACAGCGAATTGCTTCGCATGGCGCTCGTTTTTATTTTTCACCTCCAAAATACCTCACCGCTCGCGGTGAGGATAAATAGCAAAGCGAAAAATATCCTGAGCGAGCGAAGCGAGCCGAAGGATGCCATAATAGCCACTGCCGCACCGCAAGCGGTGCGGCAGTTCGTCCATCTGGGGATAACTTTGGCGCGGCAATAGCTATATAATAAGAGGGAAGTGAATACCAATTTCCCACCGGATCTCAAAAAACTGATTACGGCATTTTTGGCTATTGCGATAGTGGTAAGTTCCGGCGCTCTTGCGCTTTCAAGCTTTACGATAACCAAGTCTTCTCCCGTTTCCGCGGAAGGAACCGTGAACGAATCCGCATCCGGAAAGATCGCGTTCGTGGAGCCGCTCCCGGAAACACCGGACCAGGGGAGCAAAGAACCGGCCCTCCCGCCGCCCATGATCCCCAGTTCGAACATCACGGACAATCTCGCCCAAACGATCGCGCGGCAACTCATTGCACAAAATCCGGAAGGTCCGGTTCTTCCGAACGGCACCCGCGGTCTTCTTATTCCGGACGGGGAAAATCTGGATGCGCTCATTGATGAAAACATCAAAACAACGGCGCTCCCGGACGCAGAAGAGGAGATAGAAAGCAAACGCCTCATCGTACTTTCCTCTTTCGGGGCTCCCGAGGTGGACCAATACATCATCAAAACAAGTTCCGCGCTTCAAGAAACGACCGGAAGCCAAGAATTCAAAAATCTCGTGGGCCAAGAACCGAGCCTTGAGGCGGTACGCGCCGGAGAGATCACCTATGCGCGCGCCATAGAACGTTTGTACCGCGTACCGATCCCCGCGCCTCTTCTTGCCTTTCACCGCGGCCTCCTTGAATATCTCATCCGGCAGCAAGACGTCCTTTCCGTGATCGCGGACTATAAGCAAGACCCGCTCAAGGCGCTTGCGTTTATGAGCGTGGACGAAGAAACGGGAGCAATCCTTGGAGAATTTGAAAATGAGCTCGAAAAAATACGGTTCGTCGCGCCCACCTCGCGGGCTCCCTCGGCGCCCACCCCGTTCGCACGCGCGCTCTTTGGAATAAATACCGCATCGGCGCAAAGTCTTGACGAGGGCGATTTGAAGGACGTCCTGGAAAAGGTCATGGACCAGATCAACGAATCGGATCAGGGCTCGGAAGATGATTCTTCGGTTGATTCCTCGAACACTTCGCAAACCGTTCCCACCACGCTTGCTGCGACCACCGACCAGAAAACATTGAACTTCCAAAGCAAGGAAACCAAGGCAACCACGAGCAACTGGAAACAGCGCCTGTACCAGTGGGCTCGGCAATTGGGAACCGCGATTTTGAAGAACGTCATCGTCCATAAAGTAGTGGAGCAGATCGTCGGGTGGGTTCAGGGCGGAGCGAAACCGCAGTTCGTAACCGACTGGAAGTCGTTCCTTTCGGATTCTTTCAATGAAGCCGCGGGAACAACGCTTCAAAATATTTATCCCGATCTTTGCTATTCGTTCAGCCCCACCGTACGATCGTATCTTCAGGCAAGCGTCTCCGGCGGCACCTCGCAGTCGTCGCCGGTTTCGTGCACATTGGATCAAATTGTCGGGAACATCAAGGACTTCCACGACGACTTCACAAAGGGGGGATGGGTCGCGTTCGGAGCGACGGCTCGGCCAAGTAATAATATCTTCGGAGCGACATTTTTGGCGCAGGGCATCATTGCAGAAGAGGGTGAAAGGGCGCGGGAGGCCGCCGACGCCCAGGGGAGAAGCAGCGGCGGATTTTTGCCCACACAACGGTGCGCGCGGGAAGTCCCCGAACAAAGCCAGATGCTCCGCAGATCCGACGGCAGCGGCTCATACGTGTATAAAACGCCCGCATACTGCGCGGAATGGGAATATACGACTCCGGGCACCACTGTTTCCGACATAACCTCCAAGGCGCTTGGTTCTTCCCTAGACGAAGTAATCAACGCCGATGATCTCGAATCGCTTATCTCCGCGGTCGTCGATGCGTTCTTGAACAAGATGATAACCTCGGAAGAAAAGGGGCTTCTTGGCACATCCCGAAAAAATAAGGGCGGAAGTCAGACCCCGAACACCCCCATCATCTGCGAAGGGCTCTCCGGCAAGGCCCTGCGCCAGTGCTTGAACTCTTTGGAGATCGACCAGCCGCCGCCCTCGGTGCCCATCCCGCCGCCTTCCACCTCGACGAGCACGCCCACTTCAACCCCGCCTACTCCCGCGGGATGCCTGAACACCGCCCCCGTGGGCGATCGCCCCTGCTCGAACCTTTCGAACAACACCACCCCAACCCTTAAAGAGTGCCGCGATTCGTGCGGACTTTAATTTTTATCGCTCGCGCTACTCATCCATCAATGAGACATAAAAAAATCGCCACAACATTCCTCTTAGTATTGTTGGTGTTCGCGCTTTCTATACCCTATCTCGCGCGCGGAGAAAACGACAGAGGACTTATAGGTGCCACCACACCTTCAAATTCCGTATCGCCCTCAAGCTCCGTGGCGACTCCAAATTACGACGCTCCCGATTCGGCGTGCAGCTGGTGGCGGATATGGACATGGCCTGTCTGCTTAGTACAGGGGGTCGTGGTGATAATTGGTTTTTTCGTAAGTGTGATGCTGGTCATCGCGGCGTGGGTCTTAGAAATTATATTCGCCTTAAATTTGCGGCTCTTCGAAACCCCGGCTGTTGTTACGGGATTCAGCATTTCGCTCTCACTTGCGAATCTCGGCTTTGTGCTCGCGATCATCATCATCGCGATCATGACCATTCTCCGGCAACAATCCTACGGCCTGAAGCAAACGCTCTGGAAACTTGTGGTTGCCGCGCTCCTTGTAAATTTCAGCTTGGTGATTATGAAGTTCATCGTGGGATTCAGCGATCAGTTCACCCAATATTTTATGTATGCTTCGGGCGGGGGGGGAAGTATTTCCGATTTCGCTTTGAAGTTCGGCCAGGCATTCAGTCCCCAACAGGTAAGCGGCCTTATTGGCGTTCTTCCGGAAGGGGGCCCGCCGCAAGACGGCATGATGTCATTAATCATAAGCGGATTTACTTCCATCATAATGCTGATGATGATAGCAATCACGCTCTGGACGTTCATTATGATGATGTGGATCCGCTATGTAACCCTTGGGTTCCTCGCCATTATAATGCCTTTCGCGTGGCTCCTCTGGATATTTCCGGACACAAAGAACAATTGGACCCTGTGGTGGAAGACATTCCTCCGATGGACTTTTTTTGCGCCCATTGTGATGTTCTTTATTTTCCTTGCGCTCACCACATGGAACAGCAGATCAAGCTTCGTTAAACAAAACATTGTCGACACGCTCAGCAAAAACCCGAATTCTGCCTCGCAAGCGCTTGTGGACGAAAAATCATTGGGGTTTTTTAAGAGTTTTTTTGCAAATTTTGCCGAAACCATCGCCGAGCAGGTGCTCATCATCGGCCTCATGATGGGCGGGATGTACGCGGCGAACAAGCTCTCCATCACGGGAGCAAAGGCAGGCTATGGAGCGGTTGAGGGAGTCGGAAAGGGGTTCGGGTCTTATGTCGCTAAAAAATATCCTGGCGCTGCCGCCCGATATGCGACGAGAAAGCCGCCTCCGGCACCACTACCGGCTCCGAAGGGGTGGCGACAAGTGTTAAATCCCGTTACGCAGTTTAAATATCAGATGAGAAATGCCGCCATAGCGGCCCATGGCGCCACCAAGAGTTTTGGAGCAAGAACCAGTAAACAATCAGGGTTGTTTGGTTCAATGATTAATGGCGCAGCCAAAGGATCTGGGCTTTGGAAAAAACAAGCAAAAAACTGGGAGTGCCAGGTATGTGGAGCCATAATCCAAAGCGCAAAGAAACCCACCAAGAACTGCCCCTCCGCGGGCGACCCCACGCAACATCCACCCGGTTCGAGTTCGCCAGATTGGCAGGAAGTATAAAAAATCCCCATTCATGAGTCTAATCAAATTATCCACAGAAAAAGAATTGTCGCGACAATGCGGTCCATTGTTATCCCTCACCCCCATGCTCGTAACAACCAAACCAGCCATCCTCACGCCCACGGCCAGCCGAAGAAAAACCATTTTCTCCCGCAGAGTGATGACTATATTCCGACCATGATATCCGTTGACCAAATAACCGAACAAGTTCTTGGGGCAAGACATGACTCCCTTACCCCGGCACTGCAAGACGCGCTTGATTCTCCGCGCAATATTGAGATCGTTGCCCAGGTCTGTAAAAATCACCACCTCGTGGACGAGGAGAAAATAGTCATCATTCAGCAATTAGTTGCCCTGGTTCTGCTCGGCTTCATCCATGAATATGATATAAGCAAAGAGATCAACGACTCTCTCGAATTGAATAATCCGAAGCTCACAAATTCTATCGGAGAAGAACTGCGCGCAAAGATATTCTCCCACGTCAAAAGCGAACTTGATAAAAATTATCAGCCGGTCACGCAAGAGAAGGTTCCCCCGCTTGTAATAAGCGAGGTCAAAAAACCGGACACAGGAGAGCGCGTGGTGCGTCTTGATTCCCTCCGCGTCGAGAGCGGAGGTTCTCCTTCTCTTGCCATAAAACCTCCTTCCGCACTAACACCAACGCCGCCTGCCCCGACAGCATCGTCGGGGCCTTCCGCACCAATGGGAGCGCCGCCGCTTATCATCCACCAAGAATCAACCGCCGAGCCGATGAAAAAGGTGCCCCCGATGGGCTTCGGAGCGTCAAATCAGCTCGACACTATAAAAACGGAGATAAAAATTCCGCCCCGTCCGGCACGGCTCGAGATCGGCGGCACGTGGCCTCCAAAGGCGCCCGCCGAAAAACCCATCGTCCCCATGCCGCCAAGACCGATTTCCGAACCACCGCGCGCCATTCACTACGGACAATTTAGAACCCCAATAGAAGAAAAAAATATAATCCCGCCGGCTATTGTTCCGCCCACTTTTTCAGAAAAACCGCCCGCCCCGCAACAACCGCAAAAACCTGCTCCTCCGCCAGCCCCGACGGTACCGTCGGGGCCAGTTGGCGGACCGACAGCATCGTCGGGGCCATCAAATCTCCCGGTCATTCCGGCTACGTCGCCCAAGACTCTTATTATAGAAGAGGAGCCAAAACAAAAATCGATTCCTCCGCAGGGAATTATGCCCCAAACAAAACCACAGTCGCCGGCATTTCTCCCAAGGCCGAACATTGAAAAAGTAACAACCGCCTCCCCGGTTCAAAAAAGCACACCGGCCCGCGCCCTACCTAAGCCGCCTTCTCCTCCTGCCCCGACAGCATCGTCGGGGCCGCCGCCTCCTCGTGCGGCAGAAACCCAGACACCGAAGAGCACTCCGGCGCCGATCGGAACCATTTCACCGAATATCCGCTCCGTGGCTCCTCCACCCGCGCCTCCGGAAAAAAATCCGATTGCCCCATCAGCCGTCTTTCCCCAAAAGAACCAAACCGTTCCACCGCCCGCTTTTCCACCGCGCCCAACACCGCCAACACCCGCTTCGCCGGCCCCAATGGCACCATCGGGGCAAGTTGGCGGACCGCCGCCGCAACGAGAGCCGGTTATAGACCTTGATACGCTCAAAGAAAGAGCAGGCGGATGATCATCATTCCTCGTTTTTGCGCCCTTCTCGTGAACCCAGCCCCACGGGTTTATGGTTCGGCTACGCTCAACCTGCCGAAGGACGTCCGCGACTCCCGTGGGGCTGGGTGAAGCAGGAGTTTTGTGCGCTATAATATAGAAGAGTGCAATACCAAGTTCCACAATTTATCGAGACGGAGGATAAGATCGTAGGCCCTTTCACCCTCCGGCAGTTTATCTATATCGCGATCGGCGGCAGTTTAAGCTTTATGCTTTATTTTTCCGTAAGGCCGTGGCTTTGGTTTCTTTTCTCTATTTTCTTGGTGGGCGGCTCGCTCGCGCTCGCCTTCGTAAAAATAAACGGCCGGCCCCTGTTAAATCTTTTTCTCTCAATGGTCGCGTTCTATTGGAGGCCGCAGGTATATCTTTGGCAACCCGACAACCCGCAACTCAAAAAACAGGATGTCATCAATTCGGCGTCGGCCGAAGGGGGGCTCTTGGAACGCATTGTCTCGGGGATGGTGCTTAAGAATACTTGGGCCGCGCTTCAGACGGGGTCCAAACAAAGCGAGACGCCCCGGTCGACAAAAGACCGATACGAAGTGTTCCGGCGCCTGACCGGAGAACGACAGGCGGCGCGCAGAGTCGATTACCGATAGATGAAAAACAGGATATAATACGCATATATGGCAGGAACTCCCGCGAACGCACAAGACCTGGTGGTCTTGGAAGAAATAACCAAAAGCACGATCGTCCTTAAGGGCGGGCGCCTACTTCAGGTAGTAATGGTTGGCGGAGTGAATTTTTCCCTCAAGTCCGAAGAGGAGCAAAACATTATGACCTACGCCTACCAGAATTTTTTGAACAGCCTGGATTTCCCCGCCGAGATCATCGTCCACTCGCGGAAGATAAATGTAGACAAATACCTCGCGAGCCTTGAAGAGCGCCAAAGCAAAGAACAGTCCGCGCTCCTCCAGAGCCAGATCGGAGAGTACCGTGAGTTCATTCGCTCGTTCGTGAAAGATAACCCGATCATGGCAAAAAGCTTCTTTGTGGTCGTCCCGTTCAGCCCCTCGGCGATCCCTCAGGCGGACACGTTCACGAAGTTTCTCCCGTTCGGCAAAAAAAATCCCGCGAAGGAGCAACAGGCGGCGGAGGCGCGGCACACGGAAGCCACGGAAGATATCTCCCAGTTGAACCAGCGGGTCTCGCAGGTGGTTGACGGATTGAAGGCGATCGGCCTCGAGGCGGAAAA
>Ga0075898_108_pt1 | contig 17630 bp, 19 predicted proteins | sample RifGroA1_FD_67972 | JGI IMG/M metagenome (GOLD analysis project Ga0075898, IMG submission 67972) | Parcubacteria bacterium GW2011_GWA1_50_14 | reverse complement strand
ATTCCATGATCTCGCGAACCACCGTCTCGAGCCGTTTTTGGAGTTCGGCAGGCTGCGCCCCCGCAACCAGCGACCCTAAATGAAGAGAAACGAGGCGCCTGTCAAAGAGCGGCGGCGGGACGGTATCCCGCACCAGTGCGAGCGCGAGGTGCCGCACCATTGTTTCCTTGCCGGCGCCGGAGTCTCCCACTAAAAGAATATTCGGGTTCGCGGGGCGCGAGAGGACGTTCAGCATCTCTTCGTATTCCGCCTCGTGCCCGACCATAAACCCGATCTCTCCGCGCCGCGCGAGGTCCGTCAAGTCCGAGCCAAACCGGTCGAGGGTCGGCGTTGCGCGCGCCGTCCATGCGCGGTTCATCACGCGGTGGTGGAGCGGGCGGTATGTTTCGAAAAGAAATCCGCCGAGGGCGCGAGAAAGGCGCCCGAAGCGCGAGCGATGCAGGCTTCCTGCTCCCAAGACAAGCGCGTGCCCCACGTCTTCGGGAGCAACAGAGAACATCGCGAACACGCGCGAGAGAAACCCGTCGTCCATAAGCGGAAGCGCCGCGAAGATATCGGCGGGGCCAATGAATCGGTGCCGAAACCGAACCGCCTCAAAAAACGCGCGGACGGCGAGCGTCTCTGCCCGGCCAAGGAGATATTCCTTGGGGATGGCGGCGAATGTCTCTCTTTTTATAATATCGTCTATTTTCTCCTTGAACTCTTTTGGCGGGACATCCAGCCGTATCAGCCCCTCGCGGACTTCCCGCGCCCCCATAAGCTCGCGCGCGACCTCAAGAAAAAAATCGGTTTTTGTGAGGGACGCTCTTCCAAGCGCGTGCTCAATGGCGGAAAATCCCTTCGGCGAAATATATCGCGCGGCATTGACGCGGCCGGATTTCGGAAGGTCTACAAGGTGCAAATCGGCCTCGCGCCACCGCATAAAATGATCCAGGGAGAAGAGAAGCAATAGAAACCCCGTAAGCTGAAGCTCCCGGAGATTCGAGAAAAGGAGAGTGAAAAGAGCCGCGAGCAGAAACAGATAGCCGATGTAGGTTACCACCCGGACAATAAAGCGCCCAAGGAACGTCATCTCGAGGCGCGGATCCGAGAAAAAAACAGTCAAGGAGGGGCGTTCCGTCATAATATTCGCGCCGCAAAAAGCGCGGGGTACGCCGCTAAAAATATCTCAAAGACAAGAAGCGGAATAAGCAGTATCCAGGCAAGATAGATGAGGACAAAAAACACGGCAAGGAGCGCGTAGACAAAAAGGCCGATAAGGATCCGCCCGGATCGGAAAAAGATCCCCACTATCCTCCCTACAATGCTGAAGTCCTGGTAGAGCGGGTGGAAAAAATAGCGGGCGGTAAGAGAAAGCGCGAAAACGCCCTCAAGCTTTCCAAAAGCCCGGAGAAAATAATGGAAGAGTACCCTCGAGCCGTCGCGGTACCAGTGATGGAAAAAACGAAGAATGTGATACAGGAAGCGATATACCAAATACGCCGGGGCGAAACTCATCCCTCACCTTTGGAGAAGCGTACTCCTCCCATTATGGTTATTCGACTTGAGCATATATTGAGCACACACATGGCCTATTAACCTGCCTCAATCCTTATGGAGAAAATATACTCCTCCAAAGGTGAGGGACCATGCCCTCATTATACCCCAAGCTTCAGAAAAGTTTTGCCTGGGGAGGAATTTTTGGTTTTTCCGGCACGACGCTCGGCACAAGCTCGGAGGCCCCGCCGCCCGCAACGATCGCGGGAAGCTTCAAAAAACTTTCCTTAAATTGCTCAAGCACCTGCGTGGAGCGGAGCGCCGCGGCCGGATGGAATAGGGGCACCACAAGCCGGCCATTCACGCGGAACGCGTGCCCCTGATCGCGGGAAATCTTCGCCTCGGGGAGAAAATAGTTCATCGCGAAGCGCCCCAGGGGGACTATCACTTTGGGGTCAATAATCTCTACCTGCCGCGTGAGATACGGCTTATATACTTCGATCTCCTCGGGTAAAGGGTCGCGATTCTCCGGCGGGCGGCGCTTTACGATGTTCGTAATATAGACGTCCTCCCGCTTCCACCCGAGAGATACAATTGCCTCATTCAAAAGTTGCCCGCCGCGCCCCACAAACGGGCGCCTCAATTGGTCTTCGTGAAATCCCGGCGCCTCGCCGATGAACATCACCGCGCAATCGGGATTCCCTTCCCCAAAGACGAGGTTCGACTGCCGAAGCGGAAGCGAAACGTCCTTCGCAATTTCCGCTTCAAGTTGTTTGAGAAGCTCTAGTTTTGTCATGCGTAATTCAAATTCCCATCCCGCGCGCCGCAAGCCCTACGACGACAATCCCCAAAAAATTCATCGCGAAGGAGAGGGGGATAAAGATGGCGCTCCTGGTGCGGGCAATTCCCAACATCGTAATCCCAATCTCGTCCGGAAGAGGAGAGGCGATCACAAGCGCACCGATGAACGGAACAAAAAAGCGAAAGATCCGCAAATGAAAAATGTATTTCCACCTCCTTTTCCGCGCCTGAGAAATGAGGTACGAAAAATCCCCAAGAATGTGGTCGCGCAGAAATTTAAAAATAACGAAGTCCCCAATGGCGGCGCCCGTGGCGCCCGCAAGCGCGATCGGGAAAAGGGGCGCCTGCGTCGCAAGTTCTCCCAAAACCGCCATAGCCGGAAACACGGTAAATACGGAGGTGAAAAAAATTCCCGCGAAGAACGCGCCAAGGAGAAAAAGATCCCCGAGTGCGCTGAATGCCTGCTCCAGAATGCCGCCTGCCACAAGATACACGGCAAAGAAAACACTCGCCGCGATAATGCCAATATCGCTTCGCATGCGCAGACGATGTTCCTGGAGCGATGTCATGGAATAATATCCATTATAGCACCGGACGCGCCACGAAATGGAAAACCGCCCGCAAGGGGCGGTTTTCTTCTTGACCCAAGCTTATCGAAGGTTAGCGGCAAATTACTTTAAAAACTTGAAGGTCGAAAGAATATCTGAAAACATCTTTTCTGTTTCTATTTGATCGCCATACGCAACAGCATATATCAAGTACGAATTGCCACCCCTGTCTATGCTGGTGTTAATAAATAACTGACCATCGCTACTTTTCCCAAAACTGATCTGCGAAGCAACTCCGTCAACTACTACCGATTTAGGAGATTTATATATATCGTAACCCTCAAGTCCAACCTCCGGATTCACGAACACATTGAATGTAGTTCTTTGATTCAACTTTTGTCGCAAGAAAACCTTTTCTGCAGTTTCGGTATGCTTTTCAAATTCCGGAGGATATTTGAACTGATACTTATAGGTTGCGTTGCTGTATATACTCCAAGTTGCCATTTCGTTACTTGGAGGTAAGGGCAATGGAGTAGTGCTAGTTTGCGTGCCTTGCGAATTGGTCGGCTGCTGGTCTGTCGCCACAGGAGAAACCGGCTTCTTGAATAAGGCCACATATCCCACCACGCCAGCCACAACGACAACGAAGACAATCAGCACTATGCTTGTGAATCCTTTTTCGTTCATGTGCATATTATAGTAAAGTTGCCGACCGCAATCAACCACAACGGCGCACGAAGTTTTCTGATTGCGCGATTTAGGCCTTTTGGTTCCCCGAAAGCAGAAAAGCCCCGCAGGGCTTCTCATGACAACTTGTGCTTCGGTGACGGAATACGCCACTTACTTACATTAAGCTCCACACAAGATTTACATCACCCTTAGTATAGCCAAATTACCCCTATGGGGTCAAGGAGTTATTAACAGGCATATTTAGGCCAAATTTACTAGCCGGAAACTTAATAGATTCGCTGATTGTAAGCTTGCTATAAAAATGATCTTTGCCATAGGTGTATTTCGCATAGATTGCGTTAGAGGCGACATCAGTTGCTTGAACCACTTTTGAGCTTCTTGAGTCTACATAACGAATATTCAAATTGTGTGTGAATCCCCATTGAGTAAAAGCCTTGATCTTTACGTAATCGGCTAATGAGTTTATAGATTTTACTTTGGTCGAATGATTATCGAGTAGTAAAGTAATATCTTCATGTGCGCTCTTAATAGTTTTTTTTACCAAAAATGAAAGGAGGTAGTTGTAGCACAAATTTTTATCTTCAAGTATTTTCTTATTATCAATATTTAGCTTATCGGCAACAATATACGAAATTGTATAATCGTTTGTACTGCACAATTTGTTAAAAATGAACTGTTTTTGTGGGAAGGATAATTGACTTGCTTTCACTTCTTGAATAGAATTTTTGGCGCAAAATTTTCTCATAAAGTTAATTATGCGTTTACTTTTTTGAGGAGCAAGCAGAGTGATAACAAAATATCTCTCTTTTGTTCCTAAATCGCCGGATTCGTCAATGAAAAAAGTTTTCATGGATTTACTGTGTTGTGTGAACGTGAAAACCGCACACCCGACAAATACCATTTGTATTACTATTTACGTTTACATGAAATTCAAATCTATTTTCTCCACACACAGGGCAAAGAACCGAGCCGCTTCTTTTATCTAAATCTTTTATATATCCCAGAACAATCCTCACGTCTTTTATGTATTTATTAACTTTTTCGGGGTCGCCCAAATAGCCCTCAACCCATAAATTAGTAGTAATGCGTCCCGCAGAAGTTTCTTTATATAAAATTTTTCCTTCATTTAATAATTTTTCCCAATACTGTCTTGTTTTCCCGTACGCATTGGCAAGATCACGAGAAGACATAAGCCGCGCTTTATGGGGTATATACCCATGCTCCTCCATAAATTTCGTGCTTTCTTTAATCCCTTCGGCAATAACTTTGATTTTTTCTTCCCGTTCTTTTGCTTCCTTAATATTTACTTCCAAACTTAAAGTACCACCGCTTGAAGTCATGGCATGCCAGTAAAATTTTCTGGGCATCTCTTCTTTTTTCAGCATAAAACGAGTATAGCAAAAAGGTTGCTTTTGGCAACCCCTCGTCAAAATCCGGATGGTAATTCTTGCCAAAGTGTGTCCTCGGGCAGAGTCGAACTGCCATTACCGGCTTCGGAGGCCAGCGTTCTATCCATTAAACTACGAGGACAATGGTGTCATTTTAATGTACCCGTCAGCAACAATTTTTTCAATATAGTCCTTTCTTTTAAGCATTTTGAGTTTCCGTTCTATCGTGCGCGCTATCTCTAAAGAACTATACTCCTGAAAGAAAATCATTTGGGGCTCTTTCATATTTCTCGTGGTTTGTGTATGGCCACCTCTGTGTTCCCTCATTCTCTTTTTTATATCTTGAGTACTGCCAATATAAAACCTGCCGGTTGTATCTTCAAGAATATAAACATATCCTTTCATGTTCTATCCACTCCGACGTCCCCCGACGTTACGTCGGGGGAATCGGAGCCCCGACCTCCACGGTGGAGCGTCGGGGTTACCTTACTACAAAATAATACACTTCGTAAACTGCCGCGAGGATGAACACGAGCGCGAGGGCGAGGGTGGCGATCTTTTTCCCCCGGCTCGGCGTGAGCACGCGCGTGCCGACCGCGAGGATAAGGAGATATTGAAGGCCGAGGAAAAGCCCTCCCGCAAGGCCCGCCACCCGGATAAAGTTATTGAACCCCAAAAGCACAAGAAGGGGCGGCGCGAGCAGGACAAAAAATACGCTTGTCGATTCGCGCCACACGAGATCTTTCCGGAGAGAATTTTTTATCTCGAGGCCTATCGGCACATAGGAGGTCCAGATGGCGAAAATGCCGAGCACGAGAAGCGTGGCGAATTTCCAAAAGGGCCACGAGCCCAGGCCGTCCAGCGTATTTTCCGAAATTACGGGAGCAGAGCCAAAAATACCCACGGCAAAAAGAAGATAAAGAAGCGCGGAGAAAAAAGTTCCCAGGGTCATCGCGCGCGAGATCTTTTTAAGCGGGAGCCCCGCGGATATCCCATAGTCGAAAACCGGCTCGACGGTCGCCCATCCGGCAAGCGCGAAAAGAATCACGCCGAACGGCAAGAAAAGCTCCGAAAGATCGGCGGCAATAACTTGCGGATACGCATTCGCCGAGGCGCCGAGAAAAATGACCGCGATGATAGCGGCCATTGCAAGCGCCCCGATAACTTCCGAAAGAACAAGCCGGCGGAACTTCAAGAGAAGCGGAAGCGAGGCGAGAACCCAAAAGAGGGGATACGAAAAATTCCCGAGCGCCGGGAAGAGTAGCCCCAAAAATCGGGCGCCGAGGATGAGATACACAACAAGCGTGATAAGCAAACCGCCAATGATCGCGAAAGAAGCGATCCACTTTCCCCATGCGCCGAACTGCTCCGCCACAAGACCAAGCAGATGTTTCCGCTCCCGAACTTTCGCCAGCGTTTTGGCGTACACCCCGTGCGCGATGCCGACGAGCACAACAAAGACGGCGAGATAGAAAAAAGCAATGGCCCATCCTGCTTTATAAAATACGTAGGGGATGCCAAAAAGCCCGGCGCCAACCGTGCCGGCAACCATAAGAAGCGCACACCGCCACATTCCTTTCTGCATACCGTAAGTCTATGCGGGAAACACGCTGTCCCCTTCGCGAACGTGTTCCTTTACCTTAATGCCAACCTCCTGCCCTTTCTTGGATTTTGAGATCGGCTTGTGCTCCCACTGCATGGAAGAAACGCTTGCTCGAAAATCGGTAGTTGCTCCCTTGAACCATAGTGCATCTCCCACGGAGATCGGCTTCTTGCACTTCACTATCGCAACACCGATGTGCCCGAAGTAGTGGGTAACAGCTCCGAGAAGAACCAGCTTTGCGTTTCCCTTCCGCGCCGGAGATCTTTTAACCGGAGAGTCTCCTGCCATTTTATGATTTTATTTGTTTATCTTCTTCCCGAATGAGCGCCGCGACCTTATCCAACAGGCGCTCGGGATCCGTGTCGAAAACGACCTTGCCGGGGCCGCGGTGCGCATACTCGATAATTTCATCAATGTTTTCGCTTAAACCCCCTGTCCCCTGAAGCACCCCTTGGGGCTTCCTGTCTTCGAACCCGATGGTGAATTCATTCAGGGTTCCCATGCGTCCACAGATGGTGATGATAGCGTCCGACGCTCTCGTTAGTATGAGATTCCGCCCAGAGTAATCAAAGCCCGTATAGACGATCAAGTCGTGGTAATCGAGGGGCAAGTGGTATGTATTTACGTGGCTTGCCTTGGATGCCGCCGGAGAAAATCCGATGACCATCCCGCCGTTCTCCTTCGCTCCTTTTGCCGACCAATAGGGAATGCCGGTGGTCGCGCCGGTTACCAGAATAAAGCCCCGCGCGGCGATCAGGCGCCCCAAGAGCTCGGCCTTCTCCGTTGCGTCCGGCGAACAATTCCCCGTCTCCGCCGCGCCGGAGATGCATATCTTGTACCGCGGACCGTCTTTTTCAATTCCCGGCGCGGATTTTTCTTTCGGAACTTTTATTTTCTTCAAAACCGGCATCGTGTGGCTCCATTATAGCACAACCGTTTCATGCGGCTCCGGAATTTCCGTCCGCACCGCAAGCTCGTCGCGGATCTTTGCGGCAAGCGCCTCGCTCGATGCCTCTTCGCCCTGCACAATGAACACTTTTTTGAGAGATGCACGCATGGGAGAAAGCCATTGGAGCAGGTGCGGCTGGTCGGCATGGGCGGAATACCCGCTGATCGCGTGCTTTTTGCATCGAACCGAAACTTCCTCGCCGAATATCTTTACCTTCTCTGCGCCGTCCAATATCTGCCGACCGAGCGACCCTGCCGCCTGGTAGCCGATAAAAAGGATCATGCTCTTCGGATCCGGCAGATACCGCACCTCGTGATGGAGAATGCGCCCCCCCTGCGACATGCCCGAGCCCGCGATAACAACCTTGGGCGGCGGAACGGCGTTAATTTCTTTCGACTGCTCGGTGGTCAAAGTAAGGCGCAAACCCGGAAAATTCAGAATGTCGTCTCCGGAGCGAACCAATGCCGCCGCTTCGCTGTTGAAATACCGCTCATATTTTTTATAGACCTGGGTGAGTTTTATCGCTAAGGGGCTATCGATAAAAACAGGAATGCGGGGAATGCGCCCGCGCTCCACGAGGGCATTTAGGTGATAGAGCAAGTCCTGCGTGCGCTCCATCGCGAATGCGGGGATGACCAGTGTGCCACCGGATTTCACAACGTCCTCTATCGCGTCTTCAAGCTCTCCCTGCCGTTCGTCCACTCCTTCGTGAACCCGATTGCCGTAGGTCGATTCGATCAAGCAATAATCCGCCTCGGAAATTTTTTCGGTGGGCCGGATGATAAGTGCCGGGGAATTCCCCAGGTCGCCGGAGAACACGATACGCTTCCCCTCCGCTTCGGCGAGAATGCTCGCCGAGCCCAGAATATGCCCCGCGTCATAGAGCGTCACGCGGAAAGGGCCGACATCGAGCGCCCGGTGATATTCCAGCCCCTCCCAAATATCCATAACGGCGGCAACATCATCCGCCGTGTACATTGGCGGCTTTTTCTCTCGTTCGGCCTCCTTGGAAAGAATGTGTTCGGAATCCAAAAGCAAAAACTCCCCGAAATCCTTTGTGGGAGGCGCGGAATAGATCTTCCCGCGGAATCCGTCCTTCCAAAGCTTCGGCAGGCGGCCGATGTGGTCGATATGGGAGTGCGTAACAAAAACGGCGCTTATCTCTTTCGGATCGTAGGGGAACGGTTCAAAATTCTGCCGCTCGGCAAAATTGCTCCCCTGATTCAGGCCGCAATCGATAAGAATTTTTGTTCCCTCCGATTCCAAAAGATAATTCGCGCCCGTCACGCTCTTCGCACCGCCGTGGAATGTTAGCTTCATTGTCCATCAATTATAGCCGATGCGCCGCTAATTAAAAGCAAAATTTTTATGCCGAATTGACAAAACGAAAGATATATGATATACTGGCTTCAGCATCGAGTAGTTACAAAAAAACCAATATCACGGGGGGCGGTATGTCCTGCATACATTGTGGGTGCCCGAATCCTGGACCCAGGTGCCCGAGCTGCGACAGCAAGGATCCTTACCCCAAAAGAGTACCAAGGGCCACACGAAGCAATGTGAGACCGGTGGGAACAAGGAAGGTATCCAGCTACGAAACTTTCAGAGAGGCCTGCCTCAAGGTTATTAAAAGGCAGGAACTTCTCAAAAAACAGGGAGGAGAGAAGAGATGAAAATCTTTTCGTGGGCGTTGATCGTCGTGGGGTTCCTCGTGGTCGTCGGCGCAGTGAATGATCCAGCCGGCGAGAAACCGCTCGACCAGATAGTCTTCTGGGTCATGGTGGGGCTCATAACGATAGTCACCGGATGGCTCACCGGGAGCTCGTGGGAGAGGCGGAATTACGAATCTCCCTCTTACTACGTTGCGCTAGGAATCCTTCTGGGAGCAATAACGGCCTGGGTCTGGTACGTGGGGGAGTGGGCAGACAACGCGATCACCACCAACCACATATTCACGCTCGCGGCGGTGATGGTTCTCTATGGCATCGGGCTCCTGGCCGCAATGGCGATACGGGATCGCGTGAAACTCGAACGGTCGTAACGCGGGGTCCACCCGCACAAAGGGGGTCGTCATCCGAACTGGATGGCACCCCTGTTTTTTTCTTAATCAATTCCCCCGGCCCAGTATGCGAAGCGCGGCCTTGAGCCGCTCCTCGAGACCAACTACTTTTTCATCCACTTTCCCAAGCGCCGCACGCGCTTGCTCCCGCGAGTAGCCGAGATTGATAAGCACTTCCGCCAAGTCGGCATCGGTTTCCATTTTTTTCACGATATCCGCGGATTTTCCTACTTGCACCTTGGTTCTTAATTCCACAATAATTCGCTCGGCGGTCTTTCTCCCGATGCCCGAAGCGCGCGTCAAAACATCCGGCCGGCCCTCTTGTATGGCAGCCGAGAGGCTCGTCAAATCCGATATTTGGAGAATAGAAAGCGCCGAGCGCGGCCCCACACCCGAGACGGAGATAAGAAGCTCAAAAAAATGGAGTTCTTCCTCCGCTAAAAATCCAAAGAGGTCCATGCTGTCTTCTTTGACTTGGAGGTGGGAAAAGAGCTTTGCCGAGGCGCCTTCGCGCAGCGTGTCGAGCGTCCGTTGGTTCGTGTGCACTTTGAAGCCGATACCCGCGGCCTCAAGCACCAAAAAATTGTCTCCTTTTGAAATAACGGCTCCCGTGAGCGAGTACAGCATGCCATAAGTATAGAACAAAAGCGGGGCACTCGCCCAAACAAATTGACAATAATATGCCAATCACCAAATCCGCAAAAAAGGCCCTGCGGCAGAACGTGCGCCGCAGGGAACGAAATCTTCTTAAAAAAGAAGCTTTCAGGTCCGCCATAAAAACCTATAAGCGCTTCGTGGCAGAAAAGAAAACTAGTGAAGCGGAAACGGAGCTCCGCAGGGCGTACCAAGCACTCGACAAGGCGGCGAAAACAGGCGTTATCGCAAAGAACAAGGCAAGCCGGACAAAAGCTCGGCTAAGCCGGCTTTTACGATAACGATTGCAATCGATAACGATCACGATCACGATGACGCTAACAGGTGAGCGGTGAATTTTCGCAATCGCTTCGCGAGGCTACTTGCTTCCGCCAAGGCTTCGGCGTGTTGCTCCTTGGCAATATAGCCATCATCAAGCGCGCAATCCAAGCATGCGATCACTTCGTCTAAGGAGCAGTGCGCGCGGTTAATATAAACCCTCATGTCTTTATCGGTATTTTTATTAGCACCCTCGGCAATATTAAGAACTACCGAGTTTAATGCCCTCTTTGATTGATCAACTAATGCATATCTCTCCTCGCGTGGATAACCCTTTAGATGGCCGCTAATTTTACGACGAAACTGCCGCGCGTCTTTGTAGATGTCCCATTCTCTAAACCGAAATCCATAATTTCCCGCCGTCATCGTCATTGTTATGGTCATAGTATGAGCCTCAAAAGCGCTTCTTCGTATTCCAGCTTTCCCGATTTTATCAAAATATCGTGCGCCGCAAACGCGGGAAGCCGTTCCGGCCACCGCGCGCTTAGTATATAAAAAAGTTTTTGCGCCGGCTCGTTCGCCGAAAAAAGGATCTCGAGGGCCGCGAGGCGCCTCGCCGGATCCGCGTGCCGAAGCGTATTCACGAGCTCCCATGTGTTCGGCGCGCGCTCGATATCCAAGCGTGCCATATCGTCCTCGTCTATGCTCGCCTTTTCCAAAAAACTCATTTTTTCGAGCTCCGTCACGAGGCGCCAGCCATCTCCCTCGTAGGCTTGGGCCAAGAACCGGAACGCGGAAGGCGCAAGCGGCACTCCGCGCCGCTTCGCTTCTTTGCGCGCAAAAAGTTCCCAATCGTATCCATCGAGTTCCTTGAATTCCTCGGCGATAACCGGCGGCTTTACGAGGAACGAGAATGACGATTCGGGGATCTTCGGTTCGGAAATAAGCACGGTGGTTTCTTTCCCGACCGCGACAAGTCCCTTGAGCGCTTTTTTCAATTCTTCGTTTTTCGAGAAAAAAACATTCTCCAGAATGACCAGCTTAAACGCATCGAATATCGAACGGCTGCCGATAAACGTTTTGAATTTTTCAAATTCGCCCTCTTCGTCCCGCACGCTTGATTCGACACGGGAAAAATCGAATCGTGCAATTCCCAATACGGAATGTTTTTTTTGGTACTCGCGTATATAAAATTGTTTGCGCTCCCCGCGCCGATAATCATCGGCTCCATAGAGAAAAATAATCATATTTCCGGTTCGTCCTATTTCCCGGCCTTACGACCGCTCGCGGCCTTCATAAATGCCCTAAAAAGCGGGTGGGGACGCAATGGTCTTGATTTTAGCTCCGGATGAAATTGCGTTCCCAGAAAAAACGGGTGTTTCTTCTCGGACAATTCGAAGATCTCCATAAGCTTTCTGTCCGGAGAGGAACCGGAAAATACAGCTCCCTTCTTCTCAAGCTTCTCGATATAGGCGGGATTCACCTCGAACCGGTGCCGGTGGCGCTCCGAAACCAATGGCTCACCGTAGGCGCGATAGGCGATCGTGCCGCTCTTTAGGGCCGCGGGATAAGCCCCCAGGCGCATCGTCGCGCCGTAATTTTTCTCCGCCATGTTCTTTTTCTGCTCCGGCATAATGTCTATCACCGGATGAGGCGTCTTGGGGTCAATCTCCGTGGTGTGTGCCTTCCGGAGCCCCGCAACGTTCCGCGCATATTCCACGACAGCAAGCTGCATGCCGTAGCAAAGACCCATATAGGGAATTTTCTTTTCGCGGCAATAACGAATGGCGGCAATTTTTCCTTCCACGCCGCGCTCGCCGAATCCGCCCGGCACGATAATGCCGTGGTATCGGGAAAGTGTTTTCAGATTTTTTTTATTTTTTTCAAATTCTTCGGAATTGAGCCACTCTATCGCCGGTTTTCTCCTCGCATGCGCCGCCGCATGCTTCACCGCCTCGAGAACCGAGATATAGGAATCCTCAAGCACAAAATCTCCCGTGCCAAAATATTTCCCAACAATACCGATCCGAACCGAGCGAGAAGGGTGCTCCACCCAGTCCACGAACTGCCGCCACGTTTTGAGATCCCGCGCGCGGGGCCTCAAGGAAAGCTTGGCAAGAATACGATCGCTGATGTGGTCCGCCTCGAAATTGAGCGGCACTTTGTAAATCGTATCCACGTTGGGCGCGGAGATGACGTCGCCTGCTTCCACGCTGCACATAAATTGAATTTTCTCTTTGCGTTTCGCGTCAAGAGGAATATGCGCGCGCGCCAAGATGATGTCGGGGTGGAGCCCGACCGAATTCAAACTCCGTACCGCGTGCTGTGTCGGCTTGGTCTTCAGTTCATTCCCGCCGGCACCCAGCGCCGGCACGTGGCTCACCAAGACCAACACCACATCCCCGGGATGGCGAAGGCGCAGCATGCGGACCGCTTCAAGAAAAAGAATATTCTCATACTCCCCAACGGTGCCGCCGATCTCGATGATCGCAATGTCCGCCTTGGACTTGCGGATCGCGGCATTGATACGCTCGATGATCTCCAAAGGGATCCGCGGCACCACTTCCACCTGCTTGCCTCCGAATTCCAAATTCCGTTCCTTCTGGATTACCGAAAGATACACGCTTCCCGTAGTCATATAGTTCGTGCGCGTCAAGTCGCGGTCCAGAAACCGCTCATAATTCCCCATATCCTGATCGCACTCGGTGCCGTCGTCCAAAACAAAAACCTCACCGTGTTCGGTGGGGTTCATCGTGCCCGCGTCAACATTCACATAGGGATCGATCTTAAGGGCCGTTACTTCGAGCCCGCGCGATTGGAGTATCTTCCCGATCGAGGCGGTGGCAACACCCTTGCCCACGCCGGACATCACGCCACCTACGACAAAAATGAATTTCTTGGTCATTGCTTGTGTTCGTTGCCGTCTTTCCCCGTCTCATTATAGCAGAACGCGAAAATCGCGGACGCCATGAGAGATAGGCCCAAAAAGTTCCCTCCCTACCACTCAAGCGGCACTTCTTTCCCCGGGACAAACTTCCGGTCGGTCGCAAGAGTAAAGGAGAAAACGGTGCCCCTCCCTGCCTGCGAATCGGCCCATATCTTACCGCCGTGCGCCCGAACGATGTTTTGCGCGATATAGAGCCCCAAACCGGACCCTTCGGTCTGGGATTTAAGCGCATTTTCCGCCCGGTAGAATTTCGTGAAGATCTTCTCGAGCCCCTCGGGAGGGATGCCTATCCCGGTGTCCTGGACGCTCACCGTCAAGAACGGTCCGTCGGGCGCCTCTATCTTTACCGTGATCGAGCCGCCCTTCACGTTGTACCGAACGGCGTTATCCAAAAGATTTTGGAGGAGCATCGTAAGCTTCTCGGGATCGGCATAGGCCGGCGGAAACTTCGTTTCTTTGGGGTGATCAAAATAGACCGCAAGCCCAAGCGAACGCGCGTGCGGCATAATTTCTCCCAAAACTTTATTTATAAAATCCACAAGGTCGATCGGCTCGAATTTGTAGCCAAATCGCCCATCTTCGATCTTCGAAGCCATAAGAAGATCTTCGACGATGTTCGCGAGCTGATGGCTGGCTTCAAGCGCATTCCCGACAATGGCGCGGTCCGCCTCCCCGATCGAAGCGTCCTTCTCGAGCGTCTCGAGCGCCCAAGCGATGCCGGTGATCGGCGTCCGAAGCTGATGAGAGGCGACGGTGATGAATTCGTTCTTCGAACGTATGGCGGCAATGTCGCGCGTCCGGTCCCTGATCGTCTTCACAAACCCCAACACTTTTCCGGACGGGTCGGCGATCGCGTTCGTTTTTACCCGGAGTTCCAAATTCGGCGTTTCAAAACTTATGTCGACCACCTGCGGGTATGAGCCTGGCTCCGTCCGCGAAGTCATAACAGGCGCGAGTGAAGGAAAAATAACCTGGGTAAGCAAATGCCGTTCCGGATCTTGCGCGTCGCCGGGAGAAAGGGTCCGCCCCACGATCTTGCCGCTCGGGATCCCAAAGAGCCGTTCGGCGGCGGGATTAAAAAAGAGCATCTTGAAATTTTCGTCATAGAGGATCAGCGCGTCCTCAAGATCAAAGATGATGCTCTTAAGCTCGCTCCGCTCTATCTTTACCTCCCGATTGGACCGGGCAAGGCTCGCGGCATAAAACACAATGATCACCGCAACTGCGAGGACAAGCCCCAGAGAAATAAACGAAAGCGGCGAGGGGCCGAGCGCGATAAGATTCACGATAAAGACCCCTGCGAGGAACGGCAACGAGATCCACGCGATCCTCATCTCGGGAACGCCCCAGAAACTGCCCGTTGATTGTTCGTCCGGAGTTGCCATTTAAAAAGTAAAACGCTCAAGATGTCCCCAGTCCGCGCCGTGGGAAACTTCAACCCGAAGGGGGATCCCAAGCGGGTATGCCGTTTCCATAATTTCCCGAATAACACGGGCGCTTTCTTTTATCATACTCTCCCGAACCTCAAACAACAATTCATCGTGGATCGTAAGGAGCATGCGCACGGAATCGTTCCACCACCCGCGGCGCGCAAGTTCTTCGCGGACCCGGACCATCGCAAGCTTCACGATATCCGCGGCAAGCCCCTGGATAGGATGATTCACCGCCGCCCGCTCGGATTCGGAAACGGCGCGCGGGAACCCGGATGCGATCCCGGGAAGATACCTCCTCCGTCCGGTTTTTGTCTCCACGTATCCGAACGTCCGCACATCGCGCTTCACGCGCTCCTGCCACTCCCGCACGTTCCGAAACTCGGAAAAGTACGTCTTAATGAACGCGCCGGCTTTCTCCCGGGAAAGGCCGCTTGTTTTTGCGAACGCGGAGGCGCCCATTCCGTAGATCAACCCGAAATTCAGGGTCTTCGCAAGCCGCCGCATGGGAGAAGCGACCCGATCGAGCGGCACATCGAACACCTTCGCCGCGGTTGCCTGGTGGATATCAAGGCCTTTCTCGAATGCGGCGGTCATTTCCGGATCCTCGGAGAGCGCCGCCATAACGCGGAGCTCGATCTGGGAATAGTCGAGCGCGAGAAATAAAAACCCGAGAGCGGGAACGAACGCCGAGCGCAATTCCTTGGCCCACACCGACTCCTGGGGAATATTTTGCATGTTCGGCTCCCGGGAACTCAGCCGGCCGGTTGCAGTTCCGGTTTGAACATAATCGGTGTGCACCTTGCCGTCCGCGCGCGAGAGCTCGAGAAATGGCCGCACATAGGTCGACTGGATCTTGAATCCGTCCCGATATTCGAGTATCGGCCCCACGAACGGAAGCTTTTCCTTCAGCGCCTCAAGGCTCTCCGCGTTCGTCGAAAATTTCCCTCCCGGCGTGCGCTTCGCGCCGCGCTCTTCCTGAGGAGAAAGCCTCTTTGATATGATCTCCGCGAGTTGTTTGGGAGAATTGATATTGAACTCGCCCCCTGCTTCCCGGAAGATCCGCTCGCGGAGCTCGGAGAGGGCGCCCTCGATGCGCCGGTCAAGGGCTTCCAAAATATTCCGGGAGACAGAAATGCCGCTCTCCTCGATTTCCGCGAGCACGCGGAGCACGGGCATCTCGATCGTCTCGAGAATGCGCTTCCCTCCCTCATAAAGATTCGCGCTGCTCCATTTGTAGAGCGCCTCAACGTCCTCCCGTGCATTTTTCCAATCGCGCTTCAAAAATTTTTCCGAAACAAATTCCGGCTCGTAATTTTTGAGGTCCGGATCAATGAGCCAGAACGCAACCCCCAGGTCCCAGTACGGAGAAGGAAGATCCTTCCCTTCGCTCCATAGGCGCTTCATGGCGGCCTTGAGGAAAAATCCAACCCTGAGTTGCAACGCAGAAAGTTTCCCGGCTTTATCGGAGTCAAGAATAGCAACAAAAGGAACTTCAGAAACCTCGCTGCCGCCGCCCGAGGGTAGCGGAGGCGCGTTTTTGGGAAACGCCATGCCTGGCAAAACAGCATTTCCCGGAGAACCTACTCCGTTCATCCTTTTCACGAGCGAATCGAACCCGAGTTTGCCGAAGTATGCCAGAAGATCATCGGTCCGCTCGAGAACGCGGAGGTCGGCGAGCCGCTCGATCTCGATCGGGGCGTCCATCTCCAAGCGCACAAGGCCTTTCGCAAACTCGGCCTGCGCGCGGAACCCCTCCGCTTTTTTTGAAAATTTCGGCTCATCGGATAAATGCGCGAATAGATTCTCGAGCGTGCCATATTTTTTTAAAAGCTCGCTTGCGGTTTTTGGCCCAACGCCCGGGACTCCCTTCACGTTGTCCGACGCGTCGCCGACCAGCGCCTTGTAGTCGATAAGCTCACGCGGCTCGAGGCCGTACCGCTCGCGGACCGCGGCTTCGTCATAAATAAGCGTGTCGCTGATACCTTTTTTAAATGTACGCACCAAAATTTTTTCGTCCTCGACGATCTGCAGCGTATCGAGGTCGCCGGTCAAAATAACGACCCGCAATTCGGGATTGGTTTTCATTTTTTGGGCGAGCGTGGCGATAAGGTCGTCCGCCTCGAACCCAGGCATCTCGAATGTGCGGATGCCAAACAGAGAAAAAACTTCGTGCGCCTCGATGATCTGAGAGATCAATTCGTTGGGCGCAGGAGGACGCTGCGCCTTGTATTCTTTATACCGCTCCTTCCGATGGGTCGGCTCGGGACGATCGAATAGCGCGGCCGCGTATTCGGGCTTCTCGTCGCGGAAAAGGCGCAGAAGTATGCTCGAGAGCCCGTAGAGCGCCCCGACCGGTTCTCCGGTGGGAGCCGTAAACGGCGGAAGCGCGTGAAACGAGCGGTGGATCAAAGAATTCGCGTCTATCAAAAGCAGGGTTTTCACGCCTTTAATCATATCAGCAAACCAAGCGAAAATCGCTCTATTGACAGGCAAGAAGAAAAACAATAAAAAGTATTCAGTACGAACTCGGCAATACTTTTCGTTACCCTGCCGTCTCTTATGGAGGAGACCTATGGCAAGCGCCGTACTCGAACGTCAGGCAGTTGCCCTCCCCGACTTTGACCGGGGAGAGCGCGAGATCCGCTTCGAGCTGGACGCGGAGTCGAGAAGAGTTCTCGGAACGACCGTTCTCACCCCCGAGGAGCAGGCGTTCTACCTGCGCCTCGCGCTCTCCGATCTCGGGATCAGGCCTTATACGAAGGAGTTGGTCGTGGCCTACCAGAAAGAGATGGAGGCCAAGGCGAACCGCGAGATCGACGAGAAG
>Ga0075898_114_pt1 | contig 18350 bp, 12 predicted proteins | sample RifGroA1_FD_67972 | JGI IMG/M metagenome (GOLD analysis project Ga0075898, IMG submission 67972) | Parcubacteria bacterium GW2011_GWA1_50_14 | reverse complement strand
CTAAAAGCAACCAATTTAAAGCTAGGAATCCTGGCACGATTTACGAGATCTGGCGTTAAATTCAAGAGGATAGTAAATATTAAATAATTTTGTACTTTCGTATGGTTTCGTATTTTCGTAAACCGAACTTCATTTTTTTCGGAACGCCGGATTTTGCGGCGATCATCCTCCGGAAACTGTGCGCGGGCGGCCTCATACCGCTCGCGGTCGTCACGAACCCCGATCGCCCGTTCGGACGGAAAAAAGTCATAACTCCCCCGCCCGCGAAGCGCGTAGCGCGCGAATATGGCATTCCCGTACTCCAGCCGGAGACGATAACCTCCGATTTCTTTAAAGAACTGCGCGGTATCACGGCGGATCTTTTTATCGTCGTCGCATACGCGAAGATACTTCCCGCGGATCTTATCGGCCTGCCTCCGCGGGGTGTGCTCGGCGTGCACCCGTCGCTCCTCCCTAAACTTCGCGGCGCAACCCCTATCCAGACCGCCATCCTGAACGGGGACGAAAACGCCGGAACCACCATATTTCTTTTGGACGAGAAGGTTGACCATGGACATATTATTGCAAGTGCCAAGTGCCAGATATCAAAAAACTACACGTATGAAATCTTAATGAGAAAACTTGCCGAATTAAGCGGGGAACTATTGGTTGAGACGCTCCCAAAATTCGCCGAAAACGAAATCACGCCGAAACAGCAAGATGAATCATTGGCTACTTATACAAAAAAATTTACCTCCGAAGATGTCTTTATCGAGCCTGCCGACTTAAAATCCGCACAAAACGGCGGACCGGAAGCAGTTATAATCGAAAGAAAGATCAGGGCTTTAAATCCGGAGCCGGGAGTGTGGACTCGGGATGAACAAGAAAAGCGCTTGAAGCTTTTGGAAGCGGAGATCTCAGATGGAAAGTTGAAACTTAAAAAGATCCAGTTAGAAGGCAAACTGCCGCAAACTCTGATATAAATCTTACGAAAGTACCTGCCCGACTTGCCCTTGGCAACTCAAAGGCAGGCGAGCGAAAATATACAAAATTACGAAAAAAATTCAGGCTGATTTATTTTTTAGAATTTCGTACATTAGTATTATTTCGTATTTTCGTAAGTTCACTTTTCCTTTTCTATCTCCCAGATTTCTTTCCCGATATATTGTTCTATCGCGAAGTATCCTTTCTTCCTGCAGGCGTTCTTTTTCGGAGAAGTTGCCTGTTTCTTTCGCTTTCCGGATAAGCGAAAGCTCGAGCTGGATATCCCGATAGAGAACCGCGAACCCGCGATGTATCGATTCCTCCGCCTCCCGTACGTCTTCAAGGAATTTTTGATGTTTTCTTTTCCCGTGGCGCCAATGATAGAGCGCAAATAGCCCCACAAGCAGAAGAAGGAACAAAAGCGCGAGGGCGATCAGGAAATAGACCGCTTCATAGCTCAAGCGCGATGTCCCAAGCTGGAGCGCCGCGGAGGATACCGTAAGGGTGACTTGCGGACCGGGCGGGCTCAGCACTTCCCCTGTCCGTGCCTGCGCCCAGAGAGAATACGTCCCGCTCGGGAGCAGTTTGGGGTGCGTATAGAACCATTCGCCGTTCGTGTCCGCGGTAACCGATGCACTTATCGTTTCCCCGGTTTCATAGCCCTGCAGGAAAAGCGTAACGGCGCTGTTCGGCACAACCGCGGTTCCTCCCGCATAGAATATCTCGCGATTGGTGATGTTCTTTGATACCTGCGTAATAATGGGGGGCGAAGCGACGCCGCTCTCCGACTGGGCGTTGGCGGGCACGGGCGCATGGAACGCCCAGAGCGTAGCGGCAAGGCAGGCAAACGCCAAGAACATTCCTTTGTATTTCTCGCGGAGCAAGCGGAGTTCTTCGAGCTTGCGCTGTACCTCCTCCGGGAGTTGCCCCGCTTCTCGCCGTTCATGGATCCGGCCATGCCAGCGGTAATAGCGGTAAGCGAAAAACAGCGCGAAAAGAAGCAGAAGAACCCCGACTCCCCAGATAACCGCCCACGGAACCACAAAATTCCCGCCGAAATTCATTCCGATTTCCTGAATGATATTGAAGAGCGCGTCGGTGATCACGAGGCGCTGGATCTCCTGCGCGTAGTTTCCCGCCTTGTCGAACGCGCGGACAAAAACGTCGTATTCCCCAAGCTGGAGCTCCGGAATATACGGGCTGTTCGCCTCGATGAAAAAATTCTGCGCCGTTCGGTTATCAACACCGGGGGCTTCCGAGGGCGTAAGCGAAACAACCTTCAGCTCATAATGGTCCACTCCGGAGAGCGCGTCTGTCGTCTGGAAACCGATGACCGGGCGGCGGGTCACCGTCCTGGCCGCCGGGTTTATCTCTATTTTGAAACGCGCCGGAGGCGAGCCGTCTATTTTTATCGAATAATGCGTAACTCCGCCCCACGAACCTCCGCGGAGCGCCTTGATGTGAAAATAATAAATATCGTCGGCAAGATCCTTATACGACTGCGTGGTGCGCAGGGGCTCCTCCGGAATATCATCGGGGATATCCACCGGCTGGGTATTCAGAACATAACTGTATTTTGTGACCGGCTCGTCGCTCCCCCACTGGAGCGTTATGTTCCGATTCGCGTACCATTTTTCCTGATCGGAGTGCGTGGGAGAACTTACCGCGGGGCCGGCGGGCGGTGGAAGCGCGAGGTTATAAAATCCTCCGGTCGTCTGCCCCAAAATGTCCGTCCCCTTTCCGTCGTTCAGGAGCACGCGCGACGAATCTTCAAACCGGACAACCGCGGTCCCCACGGAAACCACGCGGAACGTAACTTCGGAGATGAGGCCCGCATTCGTGTTGATGCCCGGATTCGGGAGCGCTCCCTGGAATTTGATGCTTCCCTTCCGGTTGTCGTATGCCGGCTGAACCACCCACATCCCGATAAACGATTTTCCGGCGGAGGGAGACACAACCTGCAGTTTGTCCGATGGGAATTTGAGGTCGGCTTGGATCGCGTTTATACTTGCTCCATTTGTATTGACGAATATCGAAACAGTGAAGGTGCTCCCCACCACGTATGTTCCGGCGCTTGGCCCGAGAAAAAGGGAGGCGGGCGAAGATTGCGCCCGGGAAAAAACAAGCGGAAAAACGGCGAAGTATATTCCGACTCCGGCAAAAACAAAAAGGACATAGCGCGATATTCCTCTCATTACGGATCTTCTGTAATTATACCACCTACGGCACAAAACCGCCCCGGAAATTCAGATGTTTTCCGGTCTTTTCCGCCGAAAGAATAGGAACCCGGCTCCAAGAAGAACAAGGACGATCGCGAAAGTCGGCAGGAAATTCCAAAAAAGGACCGGCCAATAATAAATGATACTTGCGACAGGGTTGCCGACATTATCGCGCGCCTCGAATTCCACCGCCCACGCATTTTCGGGAAGCGCTGTCGGATTCTGCACCGGTTGCCACTCGCTCCAGGAAAGAAATGTTTTATACCGGGCGCTCGTTTCTTTTATCCCGGAATCTTTGTCGTTGACCAAAAATGTCAGGAGTTTCTGCTCTGGATTGAATGGGTCCTTCTCCAGTGCAAGAAGGTCTATCTTCGGCGGCGTGTTGTCTTTTGTTCCCGGAAGAAGCGCAAGCGGAGATCCGGCAACGACAGAGAGTGCAAGATTCGGAGCTGTAGTTTCGGCTTTTGTTCCTTTCCCGTCCGCGATATACGCTTCCGCGGACGCGAAACTGATCGATGCTTTCCCCTCGCGGAGCGCCTTGAATCGTACCGTCAAAAGCTCTCCTCCATTCCCTTGGAACGCCTGCGCGCTTCCACCGGTGAGGCGAAGCTCTCCCGCCTCCGAAACCTGCGGCTGATTCTGCCATATCGTAATAAGCGACCCGCCGTTGTCTACCCTCGTCACTTCAAGAATATCTTTCGGGTAGCGGAGAAGAATATCGAAGGCGTTCAGGGGCACATCCGAATCTACAAGGATGTTTGCTTCAAATTCGGTTCCGGGCGTTATCTTTTCGGGAATGCCGATCCGGAATGCCGTTTGCCCCGCGAAAACGCCGGAAAAAATAGCGGCGAAAACAGCAAGAAAAATCAAAAATGGATAAATCGCGCGTGATCTCATGCAGGGTATTGCGTTTCTTCTTCTTGTTTTTTGATCTGCAACATTGCTTCGTCGGGGTGGTGCTGGAGCATGTCACCGGCTTCAAATTGCTTTTCGATCTTCCTATGCCACCCCCAAACAATTTTCAATGAGTAAAGAAGGAATCCAAAGAGAATAACCAGAGCGATGGAAACATACGTCCACGCGATCGTATATACTCCCGCAAAGACGAGTCCTTTGTCCCCAATAACTTCCATAAAAGGACGCACAATTGCGACCTTTTTTATTGCTTCCTGAAAATTTCCGGCATAGTCGAAAGCCCTCGCGACAATTTCATAATTGCCGAAATTAAGCTGTTCGGAATATGGCGACTGGACTTCAATAAAAAATGGCGTTTCCGATCGCTCAACGGATTTGGTATCCGCGGCGCCCCGAGAAGAACCAAGGGAAATTATTTTCAACTCGTAGTGATTAATGCCGGACTTCTCGTCGGTGGTGGCAAACGAGAATAAGGGATTCTTGTTCGTGCTCTTAATTCCAGGCGAAACCTGGATATCGAATGCCGCGGGCGGAGAATGATCGATCTTCACGGCAAAATGGGTCACGCCGCCCCATGCCCCGTTTCGCATTCGCTTAATATGAAAATAGTGAGCTCCATCGGGAACTTTTTCGTACGAAACGGCAACTTTTTTCCCTTCGGAAACATTGTCGGGTTCCGCAACCGGATTTTCATCCAGCATATAACTTACACCGTCGGTATCGGGAAGCGCTTCCCAACGGAAGGAGACAGTATCGCTCGGATACCACTTATCGTTATTCGGATGGGTCGGGGAAGCAACGGCCGGCCCTTCCGGAGCGGGAAGAGCAAGAAAGTAAAGTCCATCCTGACGGCGCGTCAAAATATCGGTCGCTTGGCCGTCTGCCAAAAAAACATGAGAGGTGTCGAGAATTTTCACCGCAGCGCTGCCGGAACTCTTTACGCGAAAAGTGATAGCGGAAACAACCCCCTGGCTCGTATTGATCCCCGGGTTGTGAACCCCTCCTTGGAAACTTATGGTTCCTTCGCGATTTGAATATTTCGGCTCGCTTGCCCAAATATCGATAAATGACTTTGCGGCGGCAGTTGGAGAAACGACCTGAAGCTTATCGGAAGGGAAGCTTATATATGCTTCTACGGCGTTTATGAGCTGTCCGCCGGTATCGAGATAAAGAGAAATATTAAAAGTACTGCCTACCGCGAATGTCCCCTGCGCCGGGCCGAACGAAAGGGATGCGGTTCCTTTTTCGTCCGCACGAACCGATCGAAAAATACCGAGGGATAATAATCCCAAGATACCGAACAAAAGCGCCCCGTAAATTACTTTTTTGTTTAAAAACTGCCCGTTGTTCACTTCTGTTTATTATAACGTTTTTGCATAAATAGTTATACAGTCCAGTAATAAAGGAGGATAGAAACGTCAGCCATAGTAACTTTGTTATCTCCATTGAAGTCGGAAGGGCCAAAGTCTATTCCCACGCGCCCAAAATAGAAAAGAAGAATGGAAAAATCGCGCATGTCTATTTTTCGGTCGCCGTTCAGGTCAACGCGGTCCACAATGGCCGCGGGCACGGGAGAGGGCGTAGGTTTTATTGGTGGGAGGGGCGGATGTACCGCGGGAGAACCGGTGTTTCCAAAATTTCCCGACGGAGGCAAAGAAGGAGTGGAAGTAGCGGGACTGCTTGCTGTCGAAGTGGCGCTTAACCGCGGATACGCATCATACACATCAAGCGCTGTTGATGAGGCATACACCATTCTGAAAAACCAATCCGAGCCTTGCGCCGCGGAATTATTTTGAATGACCCAATCCCACTCCCCCCTCTCTGTCGGTAGAATGGCGTTCGGCGTTCCCTGTGTCGGGCTTGATTCGTTATAGGTTTCGCCGGCGTCAGAAGTGTTTAAAACGGTCGTCACGATATTCTGCCCGTCCGCGACGCTCGCGTTATCGCCGAATATCCATGCCGCCCCGCTCTCGACATCCGTCCATCCGCTTGATGTTGAGTTTGAATATTGGAGATTAAAAGTTTCCCCGGTCCCCAACTGAAGAGAGGAGTCCAGAACATTCATTCGAAGGCGGACGGTAGCGCCGGCGACCGGAGTCCCCACCGCAGTGTTTTCCGGCGCAAGATCTGTCGTCGGCGTAAGCGCATCAATATTTTCATACCAGCGATAAGCGCTTTGCGTGAGAATTGTCCGCGCCGGAGTCGCAGTAACGGCAGTACCTACGTCCACCGCAAAAACAACAAAAATCCGAAAAAGAGCGCCACAAACAAAAACAAGGAAAAAACCAGCGGTGGCAATTAAAGATCCGCGCCTCATTACACTTTTTGATATTGTTATTTATAAATATAAAGATCGCGCTCGCCGCCTTTTCCTTAAAAACACCCCGTACGCGAAGATGGCGAGCACAAGAATGATCGTTTCATACATCCAATATGTCCTAATAAAGCCAAGAATACTTGCCGAAGAATTCGCGAGCGAACCCCGTTTCAAAACGCTAAAAACTCCTTTCTGCGAAGCAATAAGCTTGTCGTTCTTATAAAAACTTACCGTTCCCCAATATTGCCCGATGCTCAAGTTGAAATTGATGGGGAATTCAACCGTATATTCCTTGGAAACAAAAGGCAATGTTTCGGGAAAATCGGCGTTTTTTTGAACGAAAGCAAGCCGGACGGAATTGAATTGGTCATAGAGTTCATAGGAGGCGCCGCTAAACGCTTCCGGAATATTCCCGCGGTTGTCGAAGCGGACATATACGCGGGGATCCCATCCTTCTTCAATATCAAGATGCCGCAAAGATGCGCCAAAATCTTCAAAGGTGTCGTTCCCGACAACGATAGCGATGGATGCCTGCACCGCGAGCGCGATGGTCACTTGCCCCGCCTGCCCGGGAGAACTCGTGAAAACAACTCTCCCGTTATAGTTTCCCAATTCGACATCCGGCGGAACCTGAACCGTAACCCCGACCGGAAATTGCCGGGTTCCTTTAGGGATGGTAAACTCCAGCCCCGTATCAAGAGTAACCCACGGCCGCACCCGCGCGGGGAGTTCGATGTCCGCTTTTATCTTCAAATCTTCATCCGGCTGGCCCTGAACGATATATAAAACCGAGGAGTACCGGGCGCCTTTCACAAGATGCGTTGCGTGCACATAAGGAGGCGAAATTCCGAGCCCTGCCCGCGCTTCGTTCGCAATAAAAAAACCACCCGCAATGCCGCAGACGAGAAGCCACATCCCAACTCTCATGGCGCGAGAGCCGCTCCTGTTCATCGGTCTTTAGTATATCATATTTTTGGAAACGAAAAACCCCGCCTTTATGGGCAGGGCTTCTTACGGTTCAAGATTAGAGAGTCCTACTATGGCTGAAAGAGGGCGGAAAAGACGTTTGTCCCGGAGTACGTACCGGTCGGAGTTCCGTTCGGCACTGCAAGCCCCCAAAGAGTTTGACCGGAAACCTTTACCGTGCTTGTGGGCGCAGTGAGGAGGAAGCCCGTCACTGTGGTAAGCGTTTCGGAAAGCTCCGTCTCTCCGCTATTATACGTGAACGAAGAAGTCGCATAGTGCTGAGAACTCGTAGTGATCGAATTCGGAGCGGAGGTAAGCGTCGCGCTTGCCCTAAGCTGCAGGGTAGTTGAAGAATTCCCCGCGTTCGTTGAAGAAGCGGTTTGATTTACCGCCTGGGTATTCGTATTTGCCGCAACCGCGCCGTAATTAATAGAAGATGTTGTTACGTTGATTCCGATAAGCGTGATGACGTCGGGCGTTGATCCGGATTGGGAATCCTTATTCCCGCTCGCGGCTTGCGGGTCGGTAAAAATAATCGTCGCCATCCAATTCTGTGTCGGAAAACTTGACGAAGCGTCGGTTGCTTGCGCGAAATATTGTACGGCAAACGTCGTGGTGGTGTTTTGCGAGCCGGCCGCACAAGTACTCGTCGCGGTAAAGGCGGTCGCTTTATAACAGTTCAAAGCATTCTGCGAGCCGTTGCAGGTTGATGACGTGATCCCCTGGCGGTACAAAAGGACAACCGCCGTGCCGGCATTTACGTCCGTGCACCCGTTATCATCGGTAATGGTCCCAATAACATTCACATTTGTCGTACTGTTCTCGGTAAGGTTGACGTCGCTGTCGTCATTCACCTTTACAGTGCTTACGGCGGGAGACGCATTATCAACCACCACCGACGTTGAAATATTCACCGCAAAAACAGTCCCGACGATCATCAAAAAAGCGGTGCCAACAATCGCGGCAACCAGCACCATTCCGATCTGTTCCCTCCCGTAGTGGTTTTTAATCATTCGTTATGCTTATTTTATCATATCGCGGATAAAAAAACTGTGGATAACTCACGTACCACGTATCACGATTTACACACAATTCACATATGTCACATATCAAGATTCACGTATCATAAGACATAAAACAAGTCTGTGTCGTGTTATATGTGCCTTGTGCTACGTGTTACGTGCCTCGTGTCTTACGGCGCAAAAACCCCAGTATACACATTCGTCCCGCTGTATGTTCCGGTCGCCTTGCCCGTAGGGATAGTGATTCCCCAATACATAAGCGTGCTTACCGCTGTGGTGCTTGTCGGAGAGGTGAGGAGGAAACCGGAAACGCTTGTTGATGCCTCACTCAACGCCTGTTCGTTTCCGCCGAAGGTAAAACTTGAGGTTGCGTAGTGCTGGGAGCTCGTGGCGATGGAATTCGACAACAATGTAAGCGCCGTGCCGTGTAATGTAAGCGTCGAAGAGGAATTCCCGGAGTTTTTAACGGATGTCGTTGCGTTCGTAGAGCCGGTACTCGTCCCCGGCGCGAGCGTCCCATAGTTTGTAGTTGCCGGAGTCACATCAATTGCGAGTAACGTGTTCAATTCCACGCCGGAAGCCGTAGTTGAATTTGTGTTGTTGCTCGCGCTATCGGTTACCGTAATGCTCCCTAGCCAATTTTGAGCGGAGAAGCTCGACGAAGCATCAGTTGCCTGCGCAAAGTGCCAAATATTAGCGGAACAGGAGACCGTACTTGTGGTGTCTGTAAAACTGCACCCCGAACTTGCTATCTGGTAGCAATTCAAATTGTCCGCGGTGCAATTTTTCGTTCCCGCTATTCCGGAGCGATAGAGCGTGCCAGTCGCAAAACTTATATCCCCTACTCCCTCCGGATCCGTTGTGGAAGCGACAACCGTTATCGCTTTTGTGGTGTTTTCATTAAGCGTGATGGCGCTTCCACCGTTTAAGACGACTGCGGAAACGGTGGGAGCGGAGTTCGCTACGGGCGCGGTATATTTCCCTAAAATCACATCGCGGTAGACTGGCATTGAGTTACCCTCTGTAACCGTATAAGTAACGGAGTGAGTGTGGCTGCCGGCTGCGTTCGCAGTACCACCGTTAGTGCCAGTACCGGCAGTCAACGTACCACCAGCAGACGAAATCCAAGTTCTCGTACCACCGTGGTTGTGTGTAGTTGCCCCGCCCGCACTTCCCAGCGCATTTGCCCCCTTAAGAAGATTCCCGGCATATGCACTGCCGCTTGTTGAGATAATGTTCCAATCCGTGGGGAGCGAAGTATTATCGAACATTGCGATAAGACCATCAGGAATAGTTGAGGTTGTGGAGAGTTGCGCAAAGACTACTGGCCTGAAGCTCGGCGCATTATTGTCAACAGTCGTCGTGGCGCTCGTGCTGATTGAGTGAGTATGCGCAGAAGCAACAGCGTCAGATTTAGTGCCACTGCCTCCACCAGCCGATGAATTTCCGGAAGTAATGGTCGAGAGAACCGTGTGACTGTGCGTTGCGCTCCCGCCGGTCGAGGTGGTGTTCGCGCCTCGCAGATAATTTCCGTCCATCGCAGAGTAATACGACCAGTTTCCCGGAAGAGAAGAGGTAGCCGCAACGTCGAATATTCCGATCGCGCCGTTCGGAAGCTGTGTCACGGGACTGCTCGCTGTTATCAACTTCAATCCCTTATAGGAAGGGAGAATACTGTCACTCGTACTCGTGCCATTCCCCCAAGTGTGCGTATCGGTTTGCACTACCCTGACCGCGCCGTTTCCCATATTATCAGCCGTGGTCATCGCGCCGCCGTCGGAAGCGCCGGTGAAATTATGGTAGGCGGTATCAGCGCTCGTGCTCGCCGAGCCATAAGTTGAGCTCGCCCTCGGGAAGACATTAAAGAAGGGGTCGGTCGCCGCGCACGAAATACATGTCCAGCCGGAAGGGATGTTGTTTCCATCCCAAAGTAAAATAACATCTCCAGCTGCATCCGCTGCCACTTGCCACTTGCGCGATTCGCGCCATAAGCCAATCTCAAATGGCCCCAATTTATATAATTCCGGGCTTATGTCCGGCGCTTTAAAAAAATACACAAATTCCCGCTCTTCACCTTTCTTTAGTGTCGCCGAACGCCATGTGATGTTTTTTATCCCATCCTGGACGTCAATGCGGGAATTAGTTTCATTAATTACTTCAAATGATTCAGGAACGTGTTCCATAATATCTCCGGTAAAATCCTCCGCGGCGGTAACGCGAAGCGAAACCTTGTACGTCGCGGGAGGGAAAATACGGGTTGGGCCTTCGCGGAGCACATCAAAAAGTGGTGCGGCTTCCACGCGGAACTTATCGGTAATTTGCCGGGTTCCATTCGCAGTCTCGGCGACAACGGTAACGGCATATTCCCCTACTTCATTTGCTTTTATCTCGGATGAATAGTCGGGTTCGTTTGTTATCGTCTCCGGCCCGCACGAGGGGTTCCGCTTTACTTTTCCGTTTTGTGTCGAGAGCCGAGTTCGTTCTCCCGAAGGAAAAACAATATTAAGCGTAAGTTCGGCATCACAGAGCGTATGCCCTTGATCGGTGAGGACCGCAAGCCCGATATGCGCGGTGTCTCCTTTTGTATAAACGGATTTGTCGAAATTTACGGCAAGCACCCCCCAGGTAAAATTATTCTCGGTAAAATACACGGTATTATTTTTGAAAATAAAAAGCTCTAGGCGGTATCTTCCGGGAATGAACGGCTTCTGCGGCTCGGGAACGCTTATCCGCAACTGGTTATTTATGGTAAGAAACGATGGCTCGAAATTGGTGTCCTTTCCGTCGGGGCCGATGATCTTTGCGACGACCGGATTCTGAAGATTCGGCAACCCGGAAGGAACCGCCTCGGCGTGAGCGCTATGCCGCGCACCGAAGAACGATAAAAAAGCCCTGCCGAGGGAAAAGAAAAAACCTTCTCGATGCAGAGAAGAAGACATCGCCGCAGGAGGCGGCGGGGAGAGCGTTGTGGGAGGGGTTGAGGTAGTAACGGGTGTTGAAGTAACGACGGACAAAGGAAGATCATCAAGATTCATTTGGAAAAGAGGCGTTTCGTTCGAACCGAAATCGCTACTTTGAGATTCCGCGGGAAACGGCCGTTGATGCTCCAGAAGAGTGACAACGGGAGGGGTGGGAGTATTTTCTTCCGCGGGAACGACGGCTTCTTCTCCTTGGAAGATCGGCGGCACGGCATATTCTATTTCTACCAGCATCCCATCGAGGAAAATTTTGGAAACTTCGGACTCTGAAGTGGGAATTCCTTCAATGCTAATCTGGATTTTCTTCAATTCTTCCCAGTTCGAAACAGGAAGCGCAACCGTGAAGTTGTGCAGATCCGCGGAACTCACTTTCGCAATTTCGGACCACGACTCGCCGTCCACGCTGTAGCTTATCTTGAGAAATCGGCTGTCCGGCTCCGGAGCTGCTACCACGGGAGATAAAATTACTTCTCCGCCACCCGAATTTTCCGGAAGAGATTCCGCCGGAGCAGGAATCGGTTGCGCTTCTTCGGCAACCTCCGTAGGAACAGTAGATGAAGGCGTTTCCTCTATAATAATATTTTCTACCGAAGGCGAAATAATTTCTTCGGTCGTAGTTTGGTTTTCCGGCGTTTGTGCATTCGCCTGCGCAAAAAATAGGGAAGAAAAAATGAAATTTTCAAAAAGGGACGTACTTGAAGGCGCGGGGGACGGCTCGTCTACGGGAAGAGCCGGTTCTTGCGGGGGCGGGGGCGCCGGTTCCTGATTCTGGATTTTGCTCTCGTCAAGCTTCGGTTTCTCCGGCGCATCGCTTGCGGGAACTTCTTCCTCGGGCGCAGTTTCCGGCTCGCTTGAGGACGCAGCCGGCGCAACATCGGGAGACGGCGCGGGGAACGACGTATTTTCGTTTATGCTCCATACCAAGGTAAGCCCCACCCGGGCGATCTCTCCCTTCGGCTCGTAATCGTTCGGGATAAAATTACCGCAAAAAATTTTATCGTTCACTCCCGCGAACATGCTTGCATTCTCGCGAGTGATGAGAACATCCGAGGAATCAAATGTTTCCGGCTTTCCTTCCGCATAATGCGGATTCTCCCACGAACCCAAACATGTTGCCGGATAAAAATCCGCAACTTCGGCGCGCGAAAAAAATCTGCGCACCACGAAGGGCGAAAGCAACACAAGGACGATAATGCCGGCGGCAAGAAGGCGGTGGCGGTGGTATGTTGAGCGAATAATTTCTCCTATGTGCATTTCTTGATAACCCAGAACACTTCCTCCGAAATAATTCGCGAGGAAGTCGCCTCAATTATTTTACCACGAATGGACCAAGCGGAAACATAAATCTGTTGATAGCTCAACCCGCTATCCGGTTTTTTTGTACTGTCTGTCGAGTTTTCACTACCCCGTCCAGTAATACATCAGCACCGAAACGTCGGGGAAATCAACGGCAAGGTTCAAATTCAGGTCATACCGGGCGATAGCCACCCCCCTCTCTTCGTAGAAGTAGAGCATGATAGAAAGGTCAACGATATTACACCGGCTGTCGTCGTTGAAGTCGCACGCCTTGATGATCTCTGAAGTGATAACTGGCGGAGTAGCGGGCGCCCCGGGCGCGGAAAACCCCGTATTCCCTCCGGGAGCGGAGGTTGTTGCGGTCGAAGTTGGTGTTGTCGTTGCCGCGGAAGGAACGGAGACAGAAAAATTCAAAAAACCTCCGCGCAATATAAAAGAAGTGCTCGAAGATATTCCGGTTCCCGGCTGGCCGATGCTCGTTTCTAGCCCATACCCGCTCGAGGTCGCATGGCTTCCGCCGGTATCGATAACGCCGCGTTCCAAAATGAAATTCGTCGAAGTGGCAAGATCGGCTTTTCCTACAGCCGGAAGAAACAAGACAAAAAAACTAATAAGGAGGGCGAATATCCGCACCTCCTTATTATACTTCACCCCGTTAGAAGTCCAATCCGCTTGCGGATTGGCAGATGCCATTGGCATCTTACTTCTAACGGGGCTCGGGGACGGCCTAGCCCTAACGGGGCTTACCCTCCCAAGTTTTCCTTCGGAAAATTTAGGAGGGCTTATTGTTGTGGAGAAACGGCAGCACCCTTAATTGTCTGCACTACCTGCGAATCGTCCTTAAGATCTTCCCAGAAAAGTATCACATTCTTGGGAATATGCATCATATCCTCCGGCCCATGCAATTCGCTCCCAAGCTTCACCAGGCTCAACTGTGGCTCGCCTTGTGAACCCTGCTGAAGCGGCTCCGCTGCACGCAGGTAAAAAATATTGGTAAGCGCAATATAACCGCCCTCTTCATTCTTTATGTGGCCGAAATATACCTGATTGTTGTTCAAAAAAACCGCCTGCCATTTGTTCTTGTCCACCTTGGGAAAATCGCGCGAAAATACGCCCGCAGCAAAAAGAACCACGAGAATAAAAAGTGCGGACACAATAAAACGCATGCCAAACCACTTATCCATTGGCGCTACAGAACCCGAATTGTCTTCCCCTTCCAATCTTTTCCGCAAATTCACGACCGGTTCCATATATGCTTATAATACCATTCTTAGAAAATATCTATCAACTATTCACCAACCCCGCTCGTGGAAGAAGCGTTTTCAGAATCTGGAATCGTCGGAGTGGTAGAAGCGTTTTCCGAAGGAAGTTCCGGCGGCGGTTCCGAAGGCGTGCTTGTCGCGGAAGGAAGCGGTTCCGGCGGTAGAGAATCATCAGCGGGCAGAGTGGATGTAGAAGTAGGCGGCGGAGGTTCGCCAGCTTGATCCGGAGGTGCCGTCGGGGTTGGCGGAGTAGATGTGGCAGTACTGCACACGCCGGGTATCGTTTTCAAGACACCGTCTTCGATGATTATACAGAACGGCTCTTTTGTTTTCGTATCGAACATCGTGAATCCCGCCGGCTCATCCGAAGAACCAACAGTAAGTTTTTTAACCGTCAAATCGCTAAATGTGATCGCCGCGGAAGGGTCAAGATTATAATTATTGATAACGCTTGAGGTTCCGCCCTGGACAACTGCCCCGGAACCCTGGAGGGTCGAGCCGACTTTACTGCCATTGCTCCCCGCGTACCATTGCGGAGCGATGAACGCAAGAATTTTACCGCTATCGCCCGATGTTGCCCCCGAAAACGCTTCCATCGCGATGGCGATCACCTTCCCTTCTTCGACGGCCTTCATCGCATACCCCGGAACATCGGACGCGGCAAGATAATCCCCTACCGCGATCGGCCCGTTTTGCCCGCTCACCTTTATCGGCAAGCGTCCCGCGAGCGCCATAATGATAGAGCCGCGATTATCGTCGCCGCCGCCCGCCACAAGCCCGGCGGTCTTGGTAACAATTCCGACAAGCTTTTCGTCGTACGCCACTGCCGATCTTTCGAATTTCCTCGGCTCCGCAACGGATATGGAAAGAAGATCGCCCGCTTCATAATTTTCGGCGGAGCCGACAATGTGCTTCATAATTTTCGGCGGAGCCGACAATGTGAACGAATTCGCCGATATCCGCCTGCCCTCCATAGATCGAGCCGCGGGCGATGATCGAGTTCGCGGTGGCCGAGCCATCGGCAGAAGCAAAAAACGCAACGGTGTCTGTTGTGCTTGCGGTTGTGGGCACCGTGCAATTGTTTTGCGCGCAAACCGTGAGGGTCGTTGTGGCGCTGAACTGCGTCGTGGTCGCTACCGCAAGCGTTCCCCCGATCGTCGAGCTTCCCGCAAGATAAAGATTCCGCCACTTTATCGCCGTCGTCCCCAAGTCCTTCGCGTTCGTCGTGATCGCGTCTATCGAAGTGGAAGACATCCGGTATTGATTCGCGTTGTACATCCCGAACACGATAGTATTCGATGCCACGGTCGCCGCCGCCCCCGAGGCGATATAATTGCTCCCCTTCGTGCTCGCGTTACTGGCCGTCCCTCCCGTTCCTCCAAAAATAAGTTTCCCCGCGCCGCTCACCTGCACGCCGTTCGTTCCGAACAGCGCATCCCAGACGGTTGTGCCGTTTTTCGAACCCGTTACCTTGATGCCAATGTTGCGTAAGGGTACAGCGCCATTCACGGCCACAGTTTGGCCCAAATCCAATCCCCGTACTTCCGTCCATTGCGGGCTTCCTGCGCCAATTGTGGCATTCATACTGCCCTGGAAAAGAGAAAGTTCTCTCACGGAGCCGATCATCGCTCCTGCATTGCCACTCATGGCGACGTTTTGTCCAATAATATCTACCGTAGAAGACGTACCCGCGCCGTCAGTCGAGTCAAATCCGCTTGAAAAAGCCACACTATAATTTCCAACCGTAATGGTTCCCTGCCCTGCCACGCCAGTATCGCCATCCAACACCGCATAAGACCTAAAACCGTTTGCCCACCCTCCTGAAGTATCGGAAAAATCCTCGGCTATCACAAAGAGGCTGTTGTTCACACCCGGGTCGGCCCCCGAAAGAGAAGTGCCTTGCCCTACGAGCATTCTTCCTCGCACCGCCACTCCCCGCCCCGATGAAGTCGCGGGATAGATGTCAACAATGTTCGTCGAAGATGCGTCATTAAAACGGAGCCTCCCCGAAGCCGCATCGCCATTTCCGTCGCGCGACCACTGGAGCGTCTGGTCTGTTCCGTCCGAGGCGAGAATCAGCCGATCCCCTTCCACCGTTGAGGTGGTGGTAAGATAGGCGAGGTTTGCGGAAAGCGTTCCCGTGAGCGTTGTTGTCGCTCCGGTGATCGTTGAGAGCGTAGACGCGCCGGAGATATTGAGAGATGCCCCTTCAAGAAATCCGCTTGCGGTAAGATTCGTTCCGGATGCGTTGGTGAATCCAAGCGTTTGGAATATGCCATACCCGCTTGCGGTGATATTAGTTGACGAAACCGCGGCAAGGATCGTTTGGCCGGAAATATCCAACAAGGTACCCTGCAAAAATCCAGAGGCCGTGAGATTCGTGGAGGAAACCGAGGCAAGGGTGCTTTGTCCAGAAGCGTTCAACGTAACCGTCTGGAGATATCCGCTCGCAGTCACATTGGTCGAAGATACATTAGCGAGAGCCGCGTTTGTGGAATTCAATGTCGGGAAGGTACCATAGCCGGAGGCGGTGAGGTTTGTAGACGAAACGTTTTCCAAGTTGCTCTGTCCGGAAACTCCAAAATATCCCGAGAGTGTTTGATTCGTGCCTGATGCGTTCGTAAATCCGAGTGTCGGGAATGTTCCATATCCGCTCGCAGTGAAGTTTGTGGAAGAAACCGACGCAAAAGTTGACTGCCCGGTGACATTCGCTGTCGCGGTTTGAATATTCCCGGTTCCGGTGGCATTCGTGAATGTAAGCCCCTGGAGAGAAGACACCCCGGTGGCGACGAGTGTCGCGATCTGGAGATTCCCCGTCCCCGTCGCATTCGTGAATGTAAAACCGGCAAGCGTCGTTACGCCGCCGACATTTAAAGTGCTGTTCAACGCCACCGCCCCCGCGAATGTAGAGCTCCCGCTTGGAAGATTAATACCGCCCGAAGGATCGAGCGCTAAAACATTATTCGCCGACGTTCCGGCGTGCGCGCCGTCAACTGTATCGGCATTGATCGCAAATCCGGAGGCGACGATCGCCTGCCGTGGCGAAAGCGTTTCAAAATCGGCGCTCGAAGTGCTATAAACATCTATCTGCAGGTAATAAATGGATGACGTATTGAAATCCAGATCAAGTGCGGAAAAACCCTGCGCGGCGTCCCCCAATCGCGCGTCGAAAACACCACTCGTAACTTTGTGCGTCGTTGATGCCGGAGCCGCAGAAGGCCAGAGCCGCGTGCCGGAACCGGTTGACGAGACATTCCATATCGAGAACTTGAAATCGAAATTGGCGCCGGAGGAGCCCCCCTGCAGATTCCCGCTTGCGTCCTCAAGCCGCCCTTGGTAATTAATGATCTGGGGAACCGCCGCATAAGCCCGGGCAAGAAACATCAAAGCCGCAAGTGCAAATGCGAATGAAAGAAAACCCAAAATTGGCCTGTTTTTGAAACCCGCCATAAAATTCACCTCCTTTATTATAGCAAAAGACAGTTGCAAACAATCGCGACTATTCCCCTACCCCGACGCCGCAGGGTCGGGGCTCCGACTGAAACGTCGGAGCTTTCTACTAACTACTGAACTACCATAGAACATCCTTACAAACTCAAGTTTGTAAGGATGTTCTATGTCTGCTGGCTAATTTTTACTTGCCGTGCTTCTCCGCCAATCCGTATTCCCTCACAATTGCGTTCGCATATTCCCAATCCAGATTCTTGAAAAACGCGTCGAGATATGACTTCCGGTTGATGCCGTAGTCCATAATATAGGCGTGTTCGTACACGTCCAAAACGATAACAGGGATGGCTCCCCAGACGGCGCCGACGTTATGCGCATCCGAACCGTAAATATGGAGCGCGTTGTCGCGGAAACATCAGCACAAGCTCGCCCTTCGGCTCTCCATCGCCCGAGAGATGCGCGAAATACGTTTCGTGGAGCTTCATCCCATTCACGGCAAATGTTTCCTGCCGCTTTAACTCCCCGATAAAACTGTATGTTGCCTGCGCCTCGCTCTTATCCGCGCTTTTTACCTTTTCTTGTATCTCGTTCGACTTTTTTACATACCCCTCGTAGAGCTTAAAGTGCTCTTGGAGCATCTTGAGCGAAAGCCCATCCCGGTCCTTCTCTATTTTTAATTTGTCCGCAATGTATGGTTTGCGCATTATTGTTTCAAGTGTCAAGTATCACGCGTCATGCAACACAAGAGGGATTTTCTTGAAACATGATACCTGACACATGACACGCTAATACCGACCTTTCCGATTATCATATCACAAATTTCCTGTATAATGAGCGTATGCGCCGGTTCCCGAAATTAAGCCACAAGGAATTTAATATATTCAAAAAGCTCGATACTCCCGGGAAGATCCAGGGCTTCGTGAACCGGATCCCCATCAACTTCGAGCGGGATGGAGAAACGTGCC
>Ga0075898_106_pt1 | contig 30413 bp, 19 predicted proteins | sample RifGroA1_FD_67972 | JGI IMG/M metagenome (GOLD analysis project Ga0075898, IMG submission 67972) | Parcubacteria bacterium GW2011_GWA1_50_14 | reverse complement strand
ACCGCCATTGAAAACTTGGCTTCTTCTCCGGGAAGATAGATTGACTTATTGGTATTTATTGCCAAGACTCCCCAGGTGAAGTCCTGGATAAGGCCGTGGCCTTTGTCGTCCTGTACGACCAAGGAATATTCTCCGGGTTTTAGACTTCCTTCTAACTTAATCTTTAGTTTGTTTTCTTCCTCCTCGCTCACAAAAATGTCTTTGAAAACCTCCCCCTGGGCGTTAAAAACCCTCACCCTAATCTCATCTTTAGAAGAGGACTTCTTAAATGTGCCCGAGATCCTTTCAAAGATGGTTTCTTCTTGATATACAACAAAGCTTGGAGTTTCTAGCGCCTTGAAGTCTTTTGTCTCGCCGGTAAGCCTTAAGCCCTTGGTGGCAAGTTCAAATGAGGTATTAATATCACTTTGAGTATCATCCTTCGCATGGACATCCTTTACCAGAGTGGGAAGAGAAAAATTGGGTACAAATGACCTCTTTCCCTCAGGCGAAAGGATTACTCCTCCCCCGGGTAGGCCTTCATTTACTTGGGTTTTAGTTTCAATATAAGGAGCAAGGGAAACAAGGACGGTGGAGATGATAAGGAACATTGAGACAACTGCCCTACCCAACCATCTTTTGTTCCTCGAGTGGATAATGAAGGAGGAGAAGGAGTTATTGGCAGAAGAAAGTGCCAGATATGGATTTGGGGTTATTTGGCTAGTTAATGACTCCGCTTTGAGCCCGGGAACCCAGGGACGACTATGTAGGAAAGGGCAATAAATGAGAGGGTTCCTGCATAGTCTTTCTCCTCACTCTCTTCCAAGAAAAGCCCTACAGCATTCATTAAAGGAAGGGCAAACATGTTGGTAAAGACCAAGGACCAGCCCCAAAGGGACGTCCAGAAAGGAAGGTGGGTTCTAAAGAGCGTTTCTGAGATTAACCAGGAGAGGGTACCTACAAGAAAGAAGAAGGCCTGTAAGTAGTAAGGGGAAAGGTAGAGAAATTCAACCTTTTCAGGAAAGGTCAGGTTGGGGTTAAAGATTAACCTTTTAAACATCTTCTTGATATTCTGGGAGTGGCCTTCTGCCCAGCGCATTCTTTGCCTGATTAGTCTTTTGATTGTTGATACACACTCAGCCGGGGCTTGGATGTAAGGGGTATAGACAACCTTGTAGCCGGCCTCGTAGAGCTTGAGTGTTAATTCAAAGTCTTCGGTAATTGAGTCTCCCCAGCCAACGCTCCTTTCAATTACATAGCTTCCCGCATATTCACTTCTTACCCCTCTTGTAATCCAATTCTCTGACTTATTAAGTACATGCCACTGGTAGCCTTGGACAGCTGCCACATTACTTTTCTTGTATTCCTCGCTTAAGTTGTTCTGGACTTTAAAGTACTTAAGAAATAGGGTCAGGGTATCGGGGTATGGAACAAAGTCTGCATCAAACACAGATACAAACTCTGCCCTAGGGTCGGTGTGCCTTAGGGCCTGCCTTAAGGCCCCTCCTTTAAATCCACTCCTTGAGCTACGGTGCAGGTGTTTAAGGAGAACCCCTGGTGCTACCTCTACCTGGGTTAAACTCCATCCTTCTTGGGTGTTACTAACTATCTTAAGTTGTTCTGCCTTTCCCAGAAACTTCTTCTGGTAATCCCTGATAATGGTAGAAGTCTCATCCGTTGAATCGTCACAGAGTATTACCTCATACTCCCCTTTGTAATCAAAGCTGGTGGAGGCTGCAATTGCACGCTCTACTACGTTTTTTTCGTTGTAAAAGGGAATGTGGATGGAAACCATTGGATACCTTTTCAAATATATATGGTCAAGGTTGGGTTCAAGGCCGACGGGTCCAACCTTACCATTTCCCCCATTCCCATTTCCGTTATTATCTGGAACCCCCAAGCCCAATATCCAAGACAAAAGCCCTTTTTTCCTAGCTTCCGGAGTAGACCCACCCTTATTTTCTTGAGAGAACGAAAGCACAATGGCCAAAGTGATGTAGTATTTCAGAGAGTAAAGAAAGAAAACCATCCCGAAAGAAAGTGAAATTCCCGCAAAAATATAGCCAAATAAGCGGGTAGTACTTGCCGCGCTCCCTATCAGTCTGATCCAGGCTAGGACTCCCAAAGTTCCAAAAAAGGCAATTACGAAGAAGATTAAAGAGGTCTTAAGAAGAGATAAAAAAGTCGGAGGAGGGGCTGGGGCTAACGAAGGAACAAACTCCTGCCATCCGCTTCCGACCTGTGCTGCCGGCGCCGCACTTGGGGTAAATGCTTCGGCAGGAGCATAAGCTCTTGCGTATGCCAACCTGTCTGGGTAACTGCCTAGATTAAAGCTGTTAAGAATCTTCCAAATAGTATAGGCAGAAGTTGAAAGTCGTTTTGCCAGCGAATGGGCAGAAAGTTGTGGACTTTGAGCTACCAATCCCAATACTTTCTGTTCAATTTTTGGATATATTGCTCTTGGGTGGTTTTCCCCTCTCCTATATGAATCTTTTAAAGCTGTCTCGCCGTAAACCCCGCTCGCTGATGCCTTTTGATATTTATTTATCCATTTGTATATTGTTTTTCTGGAAACACCATTTTCTTTTGCCAATTTGCTAATGTTTGCCTCTTTGGCCAATCCTTTTTTTACAATATTATATTTTGCTTCTGGAATGAGCCTGCCTGGGCCGGAGAACTGCTTCGAAAAAGCTATCCTTTCCTCTGGTGTGGAGGCTCCCCATTTGCGAAGAAGGAAATTTACGCCGAAGTAGCCAAGATTTATTCCTTTGCTGGCCAATTGTCTACTGTACAGCCCTGCTCCCCATTCAGGATTAGCTACAACCATTCTCTTAAGAAGATTTTCCCCTTTATAGGAGACTGGCCTTGTGCTGCTTTCCCCACTTACGTATTTAGGCGCAGAAACCACAGGCGCAGATTTGTTGGGGGTGCCTTTATAAATTTCTATCCAGTCATATATGGATTTCCTGGATACCCCCAAGGCAGAAGCGGCTTCGGTTACAGTCTTTCTTCCCCCGAGCACATCCTCGATCACCTGCTGTTTGCTGGGCGCGGCAGTACTCATAGTCTAATAAATTAAGTGTTACCTACCATGCTAACACCTGTCAATCCCCATTCGATTGAGGCTAAGACGGCTTTTTTGTTATTTCAGTAACTATTTTCCCTAATAGCCATCTGGGACGGTATTATATGCTTTAGCCCCTATATTTAGCTCCCAGATCCTATTGACTTATTGGGGCCCAGTGTCTAATAATATCTATGCAAACCTATGCAGAATTCCCGGGATATAGCCTCAGATAAATTTTCGATAGGAAGGGCTGCCAAATACTTAGGTGTATCTATTGACACCTTAAGAAGGTGGGGAAAGAAAGGAAAGCTTGCCCCACACCGCTCACCGGGAGGACACAGGTATTTTCTTAAAAGCTCCCTGGATATATTGTTCCAGGTACCCAAACGAAAAGGGCAATTTCTAAAAAAAGCAGGTACCAAGAAAGGAAATCTTATCCAGCCGGGTGTTAAGCCAAAACTTCAGACCTTTATTGTTGAAAAAGAAGAATCAATCGCAGTAAGTCCAGACACTAATCAGGTCTCCTATTTTTTCCCCAAGAAGGATATTGAAATCCCGCCGGTAACCCCTGTAAGAATTTTGCAAAGAAGTGAAATGGCGTCTTTTTCTAAAACTTCTTCCTTTATAAAACGGGTTGATACAGAATATTCTTTTTCGCTAAACCCTCGCGATAAGCTTTTAAAGATAATTGTCTGGCTTCTTGTATCCCTGGCAATAATAGATTTTGTAATTATTGCTTCCTTAATTATTGCTAGAAATTCACAACCTCTTATTTCTCCGGTTCTTTAAATATCCCTCGAAAGGCTTAATTGTAAAACCAAAGTTTTCTTGAACAGAATATGCAGGTTCCCTCTATGAAGCGCTTTGAGGTAACAGCCGTTACAACACTTAAAAGTGCGTTTATCAGAAGACCCAGACTTCCGAGAAAAACGGGCAGCCCGAATAAAAAGTTGTAAGGAGATTGAAGAGTGGTTAAGAGAAAATAACCCACCAATGTCATTGTCTGCCAAATAAGGGCTCTGATTAAGCCACTTATTAGATGGTAGGCTACAGTTGCTACGTGATGGAGATAAGTATGCTTTTGGACAGCCATTTTTGTGGACCCGCCGGGAATTGAACCCGGTCCTCCGCAATGCGAGTGCGGTGTTCTACCGGTAGACTACGGGCCCAAGCTAACTAGAATTATAGCAAATTGGACTATTTCTGGGTTTTTAGCGAAGAACGTTTAGAGGATTAAGGTACGCCCCGTTTTGAGTAACCTCAAAGTGGAGGTGTATTCCAGTTGAGCGGCCCGTTGACCCCATTTTGCCTATGGCGTCTCCCCTATTCACGCTTTGGCCCACGCTTACCCAAACTTGGCTAAGGTGTGCATAAAGAGTTCTAAAGCCATTACCGTGGTCGATAATTACTCTATTGCCGTATCCATAGCCGTCGGGCCAGCCGGATACTACCACTCTTCCTGCATCGGCCGCAAGCACTGTGGGCGAGGCCCTATTTGCGATGTCTATTCCTTTATGGTACCAGGCAAAGCGCTGGGTAATGGTTCCTCCAGTCGGCCATACAAAAGCTCCCGAGGCAACAACCGTTCCCGCGTCCGGCGTAATCTGGCGTACCCTGGCAACAGGCGACCAAAGAACTTCTGAAGGTTTAATCCCGTCTGGCACAACCACAGTTTGGCCGATTGCCAGTTCAAAAGTCTCGTCGTTTACAAAGGTGTTATAGGGAAAGTCAACTATCGCCTGGGCCGAGGCGTCATATTTTTTGGCAATGGAATATACGGTATCTCCTTTTTGAACTTTATGAATTACCCCTGTAACGGGAAGAATTTGCAGGACCTGGCCTACCTTTATGGCTTGTTGACTCTGAAGGTTATTTTGCCATCTGATGGTATCAATTGATATATCAAACTTACCCGCAATAGAACTTAATGTATCACCTTCTTGGACCGTGTATTCTAATACCTTGTCCCTTACTTTGTCCGAAACCAGGGTTTCTACCTCCGGAGAATCGGTAGTTACGGAAAGAACCGTTCCCGAAGGAGGAATCTGCCAAGGGTCAACGCTTCTTCCCGGAAACTCTTGGGCAACAACTGGTGCAATAACTACACCAAGGGCTGCAAGGGCTGCCATCCCCGAATGCACCAGCCTTCTTGAAAGTTTGCCCCTTTGCCTGTAAAGAGCTGCCACAAAAATCCCTTTACCAGCCTCGAATTTTAGAAACGAAAGATGAAGGTTTTTGGCAAGATAGCTTCCCAGCTCTTTAAAAAAAAGCTTGAACGCATCCAATGCTTGTAGGATTTCTTCCATATTAGGCCGAAGGCCCTACTTGAAGCTTGAAGATAACATATGAAACAAGTCGGGTCAAATAAGTATTATCCTTTTATTTTAGGTATATCTCGGCCCAAGGTCTGACTACTTTTACCCCGCTATTGGATTCGAACCAAGGAAATTAGGCTCAAAAATCACCCAAAAAGCATGCTAAGCTCAATTTGACAAAAATTGTGGTAGTGAATTGAATTCAAATGGCCTTGAAGGTAACCAGGTTCTAAAATTAACAACTCAGCTCCGCTCACCTCGGCATTGTACACCGGGAATTGTCAAAACCTTGGAAGCGTTTGAAAACCATAAAGCGATTACAGAAAGTTTCAATTTGAACCGATTATATCACCACTAACTATATGTCATTTCTTCTTACGGATTTAGGAGGATTTAGCGAGCTGTGACTTGAATTGAGTAAGTTGAGAAATTTCCAAATGGATCGTAGGCTCTTGCAGTCAACGTATAGACTACATTTTTTTTCTTTGGTGTTACCCAAAGACAACTGTAGTAGGTAAAGGGGTTATCGTCAGTCTCGTTGCAGATTTTTGCTCCGTCGACAAAGAACACTACATTACGAACCTGATAGTTATCGATTGCCCTAGCTCTGATCAATACCAGCGAGTCCCGCGGAACGATACTGTTGTTTTCTGGCATATAAATGGCAACTACCGGGGCTTGGGTATCAGGCTGAATCTGCACGGTCACCTGTTGCGATATGGCTGTAGCTGATTCGGAATCGTGCGCTACGGCTTTCAGGGTCTGGTATGTCCCAGGTACGAGCATGATTGTATTCCAGTCAACTTCGTATGGATACTCTGTGTCAGTTGCCAGTAGTTGATCGTTCACGAGGAAATCGACCGCAGTGATGGGCGCGAGCGTCGACCCCGGAGTTGCTTCAGCTGTGACGGTGACAAAATTGCGCGGGACGACCTCTCCGTCAACTGGTGAAGTCACTGTCACGGAGAGATTTTCAAGTGCTTCCAAAGACCGGGGTGAAGCAAACCCCAGTGCAAAAAATAAAGTAAAGAGAAAAATAGTTAACAAATATTTTTTAAGATTCATATATAACAGAAAGGACTATATCATAATCTTCAGTTTTCTGTCAAGAGAAGTTCGGGGAGGAAAAAATCTACTCAAGGGGTCTAAACGGTTTTAAGGCTTTCCAGAAACTCGGCATTGGTTTTGGTCTTTTTGAGCCTTTCCAGAAGCGTCTCCGTACGCTCTTCATCTGAGATAAGCTCAAGCATTCTTCTCATAGTATGAATTTGTACCAAGGCTTCTTTTCCGTATAAAAGCTCTTCTTGTCTGGTGCCAGAGCGGGAAACATTGATCGAAGGAAATACCCTTCTGTCTGCAAGTTTTCTGTCCAAATGAAGCTCCATATTTCCTGTTCCCTTAAATTCCTCATAAATAAGGTCGTCCATTCTGCTTCCAGTTTCGACCAAGCAGGTCCCAATGATAGTTAGTGAGCCTGCGTTTTCGATTTTTCTGGCTGCTCCGAAAAACTTCTTGGCAGGATAAAGCGCAACCGGGTCAAATCCTCCCGAAAGGGTTCTGCCCGATGTGGGAAGGGCCAAATTGTAGGCCCTGGCCATTCTGGTTATCGAGTCAAGGACAATTACCACGTCCCGGCCATTTTCTACAAGCCTCTTTGCCCTCTCCAAGGCAAGCTCCCCCACCCTGGTTTGGTCAACCGGAGGCTCGTCGAAGTTTGACGCAGCAACCTCTCCAAACCCTCCGGTTACCTCCTGCATCTTTCTAACAATGTCCGTAACCTCTTCCGGCCGCTCCCCGATTAAAACCGCCATTAAGTGAACCTTGGCTATCTTTTTCTTGCCGTCCTCAGGATAGTTTTTGGCAATTCCAGCCAATATGTCTTTAATAAGCCAGGTTTTGCCCGCCTTCGGAGGAGAAACGATTAAAGCCCTTTGTCCGAAGCCAATTGGGGCCACTAGGTCGATTACCCGGGTGGTTAAAGCTTCCTCGTGGGTTGAAAGATGAATCTGCGTATCCGGGTAAACCGCCAGAAGCTCGTCAAAATTGGCCCTTTCCTTAAGCTCCTCAACAGCCTCCCCGTTTACTTTTTCAACCTTTAAAAGGCCCCAGTAACGCTCGTTTTCCTTGGGATGCCTTGCTTGTCCGCCAACCGAATCCCCAACCCTTAGATTAAACCTTCTTATTTGTGAAGCAGAAATGTAAACATCTTTATCAGAGGCCGCAAATCTGGGTCTTAAAAGTCCGGAGCCTTCGTTGGCAATATCTAAAATTCCTTCAACGTATTCAGTAGGCAACCCCGCGTCGGGAATCATTCTATCGTCGGGTATAAAGCCGTTTCTGGTAAGTATGGGCTGCGGTACCCCAATGATATCCGATACGTTCTGATCATCCTCGGGAACTACGGCAGGAGAGGTCTTTTCTCCCACTAAAACATCAACAGCGGCAGCGCTACTTTCGGCAGGTAGTTTTTTTGAACCCTTTTTTGTCGGCATCAATGGAAAAATTTAAAAAGAGGAACTTAGGCTTTGGCAACCAACGGGTCGCCGGGAAGCAATGCGGATTCTATTGTAATATATCGCCTTCCCGCTTGTCAACTTCCTTGACCGAAAGAATCTTTATAACCCCCAATAGCATAAGCCCCAAACCGATAAATTCAAGGTATTGTGGCCAGAAAATAATGGTGACATCGCCCGTCCCTTGCGGGATAATCCAGCCGTTTGCCCAGGAATTTACAGCCAGATGTTTAAATTTCTCTACCCCCCCAAAAGCCATCCAGCCCCTGTCAAACCCTTGAGAAAGAACAATTAAGCCCTCATTCTCGCCTTCGCCGGTCGGGCCAGGCCCATCGGACGCTCTTAGCTTAACCCTGTAAAAGAATGTTCCGAACTTACTTACCCTAGAGACTTTAATCGGGTTTTCTCCTTTACCAGCTTCTCCTTTTTCAACCTTCCAGTTCAAAATCCAATCAAGAGGGATGTCGTATACCGCAATCCTCTCAACTCTATCCTGGCCTATATCTTTCCCAAACGAGCGGGTTTCGACATTTAATACGTAGCTTCCCGGCTCGGTCTTTTTCCAGGGCAAAAGCGAAAAGCTTTTGTCGAACTTACTGCCAAAGGCAAGCACCTCAAGCTCTGCTTTGCCAGTTGCCTTATTGTAAACATAGGTTTTAAGGCCTCGGCCCGAAATACTTTGCCCAACAACTCTTAAAAGGTGTCCCTCGGCAGTGGAGGTAGTAGTAAGGGGTGCAAAATCGCATACGGCCGAATGATCCCTGGCAATTAATTCTACATACCCTTTCCCAATAGTCTTTTCAACACTGCCCCTTTCGAAAAGATCACAGTTATCTGGGCTTAGCTTGCCGGCCGTTGCCAAGTTTACTTCCTGCGCTGGTGCAACCAGACTAAGCTCAAGGGTCCTTGCATTGGCGTCGAGGGTAAAAGAAGTAGGCTTTTGAAGCTCCTCCCAAACGCGGCCATTGTACCTAGCACTATCAAGGTGGGTAAAAAAATCAACCCGGGGACTACGGTAGTCAATCTGCCACTCCTCCCCTTGGATATCTGAAGGCCTTGCCGCCAATTCCAACCAATAGGTTTTGTTTCCGGAAAGAAGAACGGTTCTTTCTACATTTGTCCATTCACGCGCCGAGTCCGTAGAGTAAAAAACGTCGGTGTTTAGACACTTATGTTGGGGGTCGTCCTGGTCCACAATACAAAAGTGCGGCCTGGCCCCTGAATCAGAGCGAAAAGGCAAGGAAATATTGACCAAAGCAACTTTGCCTGACGGCGTACCCAGCCTTATGGCGGTACAGCCCACAGCGTCTTTGGTAGTAACCGATACAATGTCATTCTCTTTGTTTACCTCAACTAAGCCCTGTCTGCCCTCTCTTACCCAGCAGGTATTAATCTTGCTTTCTAAAAAGTCCTGCCTTATGTCTGCAAAGGCTTTCCCTTCTTCCCCGAAAAGATAAAGGTCTATGGGTTCCCCCACGCTAAATGACACCTCTGCCAAGCTTTCTTCGCCCTGGTTTACCCTGATTACCGACCCGCCCAAACTAACTATTGAGGAATCCGGAATTATACCCGTACCAATTACCAGGTCCGGAAGGATTGGTAGAGCCTTTTGTTCTTGCCCTATTTTGAGTTTGGGATACTGCTCAAAAGACACCCTTAACTTATTGCCCAGCAAAGTTACCTTGGCCAGGGTTGAATATTTATCACCCGAAGATATTCCCGGTACCCTAAGTTCCCCTTCCCCGTCCAAACCCCTTGTCAAGCTTACAAGGCTATACCCCCCTTGCTCCTGGTAGGAAACTCCAGAAACCTCCTCCCTGGTTAAATCCGAAAAAGGATAAAAGGAAGAGTTCGGAATAGCTGCATAATTGCCTTCGTTCTTAAAAGCAACGTCTTCCCTTCCCAAAACCACATTTTGGTTCACCCTTAAGAAAGATGCTGGGGCATAGACAAAACCGGACCCATTGATCCTCTCCAGACCATAAACCTTAAGAAAATCCTCTTCCCAAACCAACTTAGCCCCCAAGCCGGCAAGCATTTCCTCCATTTCGGGAACCATCAGTATCTCTTTACCCTGAAGTGGAATTGTTACACTTTTATCTATTAAGACGTAGTTAATATCGTACTTATCAAGAACCGACTTTACCGCTTCCCTATCTTTGCCGTACACCGCACGGGTGAGCTCGTGATAGAAAGATTCGTTGTAGCTACTCCAGACGTCAAAGGCCCTATCAACTATTGGTTGTTTTATGCCATACCATAAAAAGCCGCTGCCCCTTGCCCCCCAGTCGTAAAAGTTCCAGCCCCAAAAAGTCTGTATAGGGTAAAATGCAACTCTTGCCTGGGAAGGCTGAGAGTCAAAAAACTTAAAAAGGTTGAAATAAGAAGAAGGAATTTCAATCCTGCCCTGCTTCATAATAAGCTCTCCCTCAAAAACAGGGAATACGGGTATAAGGGTTAAGCCCAGAATACTTACGCCAACCAGCGCTGCTGCCGTCTTTTTATAGACCCTTAAAAAACCCCAAAGCCCGTCCAGTAAAAGTGCAAGCCCCAGGCTATAAATAAGGGCGGCAGGACCGGACCACTTGGTAAAAACAGACCTGAACATCTGTCCGAATAGCGGCAGCCTTTCTCCCAAAAAAGAAAATATAAATCCGAAAGGAGGATTGATAGAGGCGAGCATAAAAAGACAAAGAAGAAACACTGCCAGGAAAGAAAACCTCCATAAAAGTGTTTTTCTGAATATTGAAATCAAAACTCCAATAAAGGACGCGACGAATATGACCCAGCCTGCCAACATTACGCCAAACTCGCTTAAATGGTCTCTCCATACCGGCATCAAAAATTCAAACCTTCCGGCTTGCGATAGATCAAGGTAGTTAAACCAAAATCCTTTAAGTAGGGATGTATCTTTTAGTGCTCCGAAATCCGCATTCATAAGCTGCGTTTCCGGAGTTGCAAAAGTGTTTATCTTTGAGGCTTCCAAAACTCCCGAGCCCGAAAGGGAAAAGTATAAAACCGGAAGTATCCAAAAGGCATTCGCCGCTCCCACCGCAAGCAAAAGATTAAGTGACCTTTTTATCCCCAGGGTCTTATTACGCAGGACATACTCAAAGACAAAGACAAAAAGTATTGCTATATAGACCACAAACAGGGTCTGCACATAAAAAGCAGGAGTTGAAATAATGCTTATCCCAAAAAAAGTTAAAAGCTTCTTCTTTCCTCCGTCTTTGAGAAAGTCGATGGCCGCAAAAATAAGCCAAGGGACAAACAAGGTTAAGAAGGTAAAAAGCCCCAGCCACAAAAGCAATAAATGAGGCCAAAATACCCCTATTAAGAGAAATTACCCTTTTTGCCAAGAAATAAACTCCTAAGGGACCCAACGCAAGCATCAAAAAAACCCAGAGATACCTAAGAAGATGTGTGGGAACAACGATAGAAAACAAAGCCAGAATAAGCTGTCTGGGAAGGTCTGAGGCGTGCCCCATACCACCCAAAAGACCCAAGCCTTGATATTCCTGCCAGACTGCCGATAAAGACCTTTGGATGTTTAGCCAAAGATTAAATTCGGGGTGCAAATTGTCCCAACCCGAAAGCCAGGTTCCGGGGATAAAGTTCTTAAAGGAAATAAAGAAAGCCAGACCTAGAAGTAGGGCTGGAAACAAATTAGACAGTATTTTGGTTAGCCGCATAAGCTTCTATACCCCTTTCGGAAGATATGCCGAACGAGGGTACATAAGCTCCCAGACATGCATTAAGGTATAGCAAAGCCACCGAGTCCCAAGAGCGACCCCTTGCAATTTGCCTTCCTGCTACACCAAGATTTTTCTTTAACGCTTGGCTTTGCAAAAGACCCAATAACGCCTTCTCAAAGGAAGCTTGATTAAGTTTAAAAGAAATATCATCTTTTGTAATCCCCTTTTGCTCAAGTGCCTCTTTAACGTCTGCCTCGTCGAAATTCTTGTCAAAGGCTTCCGAGGTTAATACCGGCTTTCCGTACTGCCAGGCAATTGATAAAGCTCCAGAGGCAGACATTTTGGTTCTATATGGAAAAACAACCAAATCAGCGGCTGAAAAAAGATTTCCTACTTTAGCTTCCGGTACAAACCCGGTCGTAATGGTACATTTGCAATTGCTTTTAAGTAGATTTTGTAGCTTTCCAGAAAAGGCTTTATACGAACCCGTTTCTTTTAGAGTAGGGCTTTCCCCCCCTGCCAATACCAGTTTTAGCTTAAGATCCGGATACTTCCTAGCAATGTTTCCAAGGGTCCTTACTGCCCAATCGCTTCCTTTGTACCAAGAAAGGTATCCAAATACTAAAACCGCAACATTTCCGTCATTTAAACCAATAGACCTTCTTGTGGCTTGCCCTATCCTGGTTAATACATTTTTAGGTAGGTCACTTCCGTGGGGAATAACTACAATTTTATCCTGCTTTACAAGGCCTTCAAGCCTCTTAGCAAGAAGGCTATCGTGAACCAAGACCTTTTGGCAGAAAGTACCGACAAATCCATAGAAAAGCTTAAGGCTCAAGTTAAAGACTCTTGAGCCAAATCCTCCCTTGGAAAGCCCCAAATGGCCCGAAAGACTGTTTATGTCCGAAACCACTTGGTGAAGCATGATACTTACGTTCCGACCCGCCAAAGACTGACTGGCAATAACCGCCATAATCCCGGGTATACTTGCCTTTCCACCGAAAATATGGAACTCAAACTGCACCATTAAATTTGCGGCTTTTCCAAACTTTCTTAAGGCACTCCCTACCTGAAAGGCAAAAGCGGGCGAATCGTAAGTATAGGAAGGAACAACAAGTACATTCTCGGCAATCTCATAAGGCCCCTCGTTTGCTCTCTTCTCACAAATAACAACTACCCTTTGGTATTTGGGAAAGTGTGTTACCAAAAGGTGGGAATACCTGGAAATTGCATTCTCCACGGCAACTTCTCCCCCTTTTTCAGGAAAGCTTGTTAACACCATAAGGGTGTTGGGTTTATTAAACTTGTTTATAAGTTTGTTCATGGTTAACTTTGGGCAAAATTCTGTCTGATCGTTCTGTAATTGTCCGAGAGTGAACCGTCGGGCCTAACCATCCAAAAGCCATTACACTGATCATTATTCGGATTGGCAATATCACATTCGTTATCGGTAAGCTGCCAAGTCATAAAATATTTAATTCCGGCGTCCAAACATTCCTGTATTCTTTGTCTATATAATTCTGCAACTCCCTCTCTTCCCATGGAAACTGCATCGGTCCTATTCTCAGGTTTACCAAATTCGCTTATAACAATCTCGCTTCCGGGAGCGTACTTTCTTATCGTATCTAAAGCTTGCGGGAACAATGTTCCTTTATCGAGAGTGTCATAGGCCGAATATGCGATTATATCGGGCTGGACCTCTAGAAAAGGTATTACGGCATTTAGAATTCGTCTATTGCCGTCCCAGATATCCCTGACTCTGTTTATCTCAACGGCAGCTCTTAGTGGTTTTTTACCAGAATGATTCATATTCGCATCACGTATTGCCGTTAAATAAGCGTCCAGATATTTTTTAGAATTTGAAATGGCATGATCGGTAAGATCTGTACTGGTATCTACACTTGTACCACCCAGCGCCTTCCAATCGATCTCGTTGGTTCCCAATATCACAATTTCTTTATCTCCATCGCTATATCTTGTCAATAACTCTGAGGCAAAACGATAATATTCCTGATAAGTTCTTTCTAATTTTTCGGGTGTAAATGCCTCTTGGACAGGAAGCTCCCACCCATTGACGGTACCCTTACCGCTTACTTCCGTGGTGATGAGAACGTTTTTAATTCTAGGATGACTAAAAACAGCAGCTACGTCCGGTCTGGCCGCAAGCTGATCAAGGGTCGTACCCAATTCTATAGTCATTCCAGTGTGTGCAGGAAATTCTTGGGGAACCAAGGCTATTTCTGTGGTTTGGAAACCAAGATTAGTTAAAACATCTGCACCATATTCAAAAAAGTTGATCCCAGTTTCCCTGGGATACACTCCATTGACACAAACTACTCCAACTCTTTGATCGATCCAAGGCTGTTGAGGAATCTCTGTAAGTCTTAAAAGTCCGTCCCTATTGTAGGAACCAGTCTCGGCAGCTCCTTCGTACAACCTTCTGGGCACACAAGCTCCTGCCGCAAAAGCAGCCGCTGCAAACAAAAATTCTCGTCTTGATAGTGATCCTTTTTCCATAATCTTTAACCTTTCCTTTATCCCTTCTCATAAAACAAAGGAAAGGTGATGTTCTGCAATTTGGGCTGAAGGGTGGACTTGTGGGTCCAAGCTTCTGCTTAGGTTGCAGAACATCACTTAGTACAGGCAGACGAGATCGATTACGGGCAGGCCCGTTCTTCACCCCGAAGGACATCTCCATCGAGGTAGCGCATGACTGCGGGATCACGTAGTCCCCCTTCAGTCAGGGCGCATTTGTCCCGAAGAAAGTCCTGGGCGAGGGCGGAATAGTCGTCGCCGAAGCGAATCATCCAGAAACTTCCGGATGCCGTGTCCGGCAAGAGATCCTGACTGGCAACGTTCAGTAGCCAAATCTGATGGATCTGCTCGGGATACGAGATGTCGAGATTCGGGTCCTCGGGGATTGTACCTTCAAAAAGAAAGATACACTCCACCGGGTAGCTCGAAAGCAGCCCACGATCCGCAAGCTGAGTAACACTCGGCCCGCAATCCGGGATGCTAAGCTCGACATTCTCAACTTCGATCTGGGGAGCATCTGTGCTCTCCACGACCTCGCTTGGTACCGCATCCGTCACCACGGGGGTGTCGACGGGCACCTGCGATCGTCCAGAACAACCAACCAAAGCCAGTGCCAGGACAAGCAAAACAATCGCTGTTTTCATCTCTCCCCTCCTTGGGAGTATTCACTGATTTCTCGTCTGCTAAGGTGCGACCCCATCTTCCGGGGAAAGTCAGCGAACTGACTTCCCAGAAGCCAGGCCTCTTACAAAGATGCTCCAAGTGTTTGAAGCACCCTCCTAACTCACTAACTTAAATAAGTTCGTAAGTTATGAGGAAAAAAGAAGGCGGTGCCATACATGCTTGTGTTGTCCTTGGAAGGACTCAAAGTAGTATGACACCGCCGTCGTACGGGGAAAGGAATGACTAGTGGGCGGTAACCCAGGCGTCGACTTGCTGACGCGTCCAGTCCATGGGGAAGATCCAAGCTTCCACCTTGTCCTGGTAGGTGACGATTTCGTCGCCGTCCCTCTGGTAACCGTCCCAGACAACCGCCTCGCTGGCGCCGTCGATGTAGATAGCCATTGTGCAATGGCCTGCGCCGATGGCGGCCTGGAAGGACTCACCGTCCCACAGTCCGCTGACCGGGATCTCCTGAGGCTCGTCGCCCGCAGTGCAGCCAGTGAACGCTTCATACGCCGCATCTCCAGAATCGTTCTGGTAGAAAACGGCTGTCTGACCGTTCGGCTGCCAGATAACGCGCGGGTAGAGATAGTTTCCCGGCCTCATGGCGTCTCGAAGCTTCTTGACTTCAAGTTCTTCGGCGATGGACGCCTTGGCTGTCGAGATGTCGTTCATGTTCCAGTCGGGATCATAGAGCCAGACCGAACACTCGAGACAAAGCATGTCGTCGAGTAGCTGGTCCTGGAGCTGGTAAAGCTCCTGGATCATGCTATTGTACTTCGTCCAGTCGAAGGCTCCGAGGCTCGAGCGGCCGGTCACGATGTGGTGAACGTTGAAAAGCGGCCAGGCCTCTCCTTCGGACGTGGTAATATCCATCCTCTGGAGCTTTGCCGCAAGCTCGGTGAGTTGAGTTTGCCAAGGGAATCGTCCCTCGACAACCCAAGCACAACCTGTGCTTTCCGGCCTGAAGCGCCAGAGCTGCCCGACCTTCTCGAGTTTCACCGGCTGAGGGGATCCCGTGTCCACATAGGGACACTCTGGAAGGCCCGCGAAGGGGTCGACCCTCACACCCACAGACGGGGCGAACACCTCTTCCTCAACGGAAGCGGCTACAGCCTCGACTTGGGCTTCCTCAGACACGGTTGACGCCTGGGGCGCCTTTTCGGGCACGACAAGCGCAATCTGAGGAAGAACCGGAACTTCCGGAACTGCCAAGGCTCCAGCTTGGTTCACGCCTGCCGGCAAAATGCCAGCTGCGTTCATCCTAAGCTGAAGCAAGGCGACCGCCAGGACTAAAAGGACTCCGATCGCGACCACAAGGATCGCCCTGGTCCGTCTTGGATCTTGGCGATGCCATTCTCCAACACGTGTGAACATGCCAACCTCCTTTGGGTTGTGGCAAATCTCTTAAAAAGTCCGCGGGTTAGGTCCTTTGTAGGGGGCGCTATCGCCAAGGCCTACTTAATGCTCCAGGACCGAGAGCTGGATTTCCTTTCTCCGTAAAGTTAAAGTGCAAGTGTAGCTGCGATGGAAAGACCGCAATTAGGCCTACCATCAGCATAAACACTTTATTGCATCCGGATTTTTACTCCGAAGGCAGAGGAGAAAAATTAAGCGTGGGGGCTTAAATTCTCTCCCCCGCCCTCAGTCTATTTACGCAAGGATAGAGGATTTTGTCCTTTTTGCAAGGAAATACAAAACCCCCGAAGAGGCCAAAATTATACCAGCTGCTAAAGCCAGATTGTCGGCAAGTCCGGCCTCAACCGGAACGTGTGCACCCAATACGGGTTCCTCTTCCTCAACACACTTTACCGGCTGTCCATAGTCCTGGGTACAAACCGTTTTTGCATAAGAAGCCCTCGGCGCTAAAAGGCCTAGGGTTAATAGTGATATAGCAATTGATTTCTTTAACATGATTTAAATATTTTATAACAAAAATCTAAGTCTACAATATTGAATTATAGGATAAGATGCTAAAGGTGTCAAGTGTATACTTATTGGAAGGTTTGTCAAGAGGTAAAAGGCTGTTAAATCTCAAGAAGCTTAGCATATCTAAAGATTCTTATAGGGGAATTTAAAGACTCGCAGGTATATAAAATAAGGTCTGCCGAATGGTCCGTTATTTGCTCCCCTTCCTCTGCCTTATAAATCTCATATACATACTTTCTTTGTTTCCAAATAATCTCTACGGTTTCCCCTTCCTTTGTCTTGGGTAGATTATAAAAAGAGTTTTTGAGTCTATAAGGGATACTCCATTTAAGGTATCCGTAACGGTGGGCGGCAAGAATGGTTGCACGGCTTCTTCCGTAGGGTGTCCCGAAATCCGGGACTCTCCAGACACCCTTTTTTAAAGCCTCCTCATAGTTATCGAGACCTGCCTCGTTAATCGGAGTATCTACCTTAATGGAAGAAATTATGAGCCTATTGTCCTCGGGTAGGTTGGGATTAAAGGCCGGCTGATATGAGGGTACGCCCTCGACTACTGGCGGTGCCGACTCTTGCTGAGCGGTATTTCTTAAAAGCTGGGAAATTTTCGTGGTTGCGTCGGGGTTTATCGAATAAAGAACGGAGGGGGCAAAAGCAACAAGTCCTATTAATATTCCTATGCCCACCAATATCTTGGCTGTTTTGGAAAGGAAGCGCGACATTACAAGGTCGGCCTGGGCTTTATCCTGAAAAGACCGGCCGGAAGTTTTATACCAATTTTCCAGGCTGTTGTCGTAATTGTTGTTGTACATATATAAATTATGACACAAACAAAAATCGGCCCCAAAAGGAACGGGTAGAGCGCCTGCCCTACACTCCACCCGTCCCCTCAGAGGCCGAATTTTCACAAACCCCATAAGGGCCTTGACAAAGTAACTTGCCTATGACTAGTCTTATTGTGATTTATCTTTTTATTTCCTGTCCTAAGATAAATCAACCCTAAAGAGCATCTCTATTCGTGGAGAGTTCATCCGTCAGGCTGACCACCCAGCGATAGCGATGCTCTTTTTCGTGTTAAGAGCTGGTTAATATATTAACACCCTTTGTCAACACTTGTCAAACCCTATAACAAAGTGGATACACTTTCTCCAATCACCCATAGTAATCCATTTTGTAAAAACGTACTCAATCTTCGGGAAAGTTTTGGGCGTTAGAAAAATTGTGGAAAACTTGGGGATACTATTTAAATAACCTTCTGATTGCTTCTCCAACGTAACCTACTTCCTTTTGTGTTATTGATTTTGTAAGTCCCAACCTTGCAGCCTCCTTAACCCTTTTATCTTGGGCAACTACTTCCCTAACTTCTCCCAAAAGGCCTACTTCACCGAGGGCAATACTTCCCTTGAAAAGAGGTTTGTCGAAGAACGAAGAAGCAATTGCTAAACATATTGCAAGGTCGCTGGCCGGCTCCGTAACTTTGATTCCACCTGCTACATTCACAAATACGTCGTATTCGTACAAAGGAAGACCGCACCTTCTTATTAGAACGGCCAAAAGAAGCTCTAAGCGCCTTGCGTCCACGCCCTGGGCCACTCTTTTGGGAAAAGGCATCTTGGAAGAGACTACAAGGGCTTGAATTTCAACCAGAAGAGGCCTGGTGCCCTGAAGTGTAGAGGTAATTACGCTTCCAGAAACGTCACTTTTCCCCCTCGAAAGAAATATCTTTTCTATGTTTGTAGCAGGAATTAGCCCTTTATCCTCCATTTCGAAAATCCCAACCTCGTCCGTAGGGCCGAATCGGTTTTTGACTGCCCTTAAAAGCCTTAAGGTAAGTGCTTTATCTCCTTCAAACCACAAGAGCGTATCTACTATGTGGGCAAGTACGGCCGGCCCCGCAACGGTTCCTTCCTTAGTTACGTGTCCTACCAGAAATAAAGGTATATTCTTCTCCTTGGCCACTCTAAGAAACCTGAAGGCACACTCCCTGATCTGACCTACAGATCCTGCTAGGCCAGTTAGATCCTCAGTCGTCATGGTTTGGATTGAATCGACCACAACCAGCCTTTGACTATCAAAGCTGGATACGGCAGAATCCACATCCGTTTCTTCCAAAAACTTAAGGGACTTATTTTTAATACCCAGCCTATCTGCTCTTACCTTCACCTGGCCGGTGGATTCCTCTCCTAATATAAATAATGTGTTTCCTATTTTGTCGGCAAGCTGAAGAAGAAGCGTAGATTTTCCGATACCCGGCTCTCCTGCGATAAGAACCACCTGCCCTGGAACCAATCCGCTGCCCAAGACGCGATCAAGTTCCGAAATCTTAGTCGAAATTCTTAAGGTCCTCTTGGAAGGAATCGAGGAGAGAGATACCGGCTTAGAAGCAACTACCGCTTTCTCTTTTGCCCTTTTTCCTCCTTGTCCAATTACCGTAACAGTCTCAACTAAACTCCCCCAAGATCCACAGTTGGGACATTTTCCTGCCCAACCAACTTGTGAGTAGCCGCACTGTTGACAGACGTACTGAGAATGGGGCTTGGCCATTTCGGCCAATTATACACTCATACTATTTATATCCAACAGGTTTTGTGGTCAGAACCAGGCCCAGAGATAGCTTTCTTGCTTTTGGGTCTACTTCTTCTATATAGACATTTACTTCTTGACCTTCGGAAAGCTTTGTTCCGGGAGGAATCTTGGTAAGATGAACCAGGCCTTCTACTCCAGGTTCAAGCTCTACAAAGGCTCCATAATCGCTCATCCGCGTGACTTTTCCGCTTACTTTCGCCTCAGCTTTGTATTTAGATGCCGCCTCTTGCCAAGGGTCTTTTTCTGCCTGTTTAATGGATAGTGCAAGTTTGCCGTCGTGGGTACCTAACACTTTTACTTCCACCTTCTTGCCTTCGGATATAACATCTCTAGGGTCATTTACCTTTCCCCAGGCCAATTCAGAAACGTGCACAAGCCCTTCTACCTCAACCTTTTTCCCCTTTACTCCTTCGGCTTGGATTTTTACAAAACACCCGAAGTTGGCAACAGTGGTTACTTCACCTGAGTAAATTTCTCCTTCTTTAATATTTGCAAGCGCCTCCTTTGCGGCCTTTATATCCTCCTTCTCCGATACTTCTTTCTCGGAAAGAACCACCTTGTTAAAGGATTTGTCGACTTCCAGAGGAACTGCTTTTATATACTTGCCTATTAACCCCTGGACATTTTTGGATACTTCTTTACCAAGCTGGGAATTGGGAATAAAACCCAATATTCCTTCAGCGTCTACGGTTATTCCCGAGGGGTTTAATCCCTTTACAAAAACCACGATCGGGGCATTTTCAGCCTTTGCCTTTTCCAGCCTAGTCCAAGAAGCCTCGGAAGAGGCCTCCCGCAAGGATAAAATTACATATCCCTCGGGGTTTTCCGGAATAAGAACAGAAACGACTACCTCATCCCCCACCTTAAGGGTTTTGACAAAATCTCTAGCCTCGGCAAAGGCTTTTTCAGTAACTAACCCTTCTGATTTGCCTCCTATGTCCAAAACTACTGCCCTGGAGTTAATTGAAGTAACTTTTGCCTTTAATTTTTGACCTCTATTAAATCCTTTGGTTTTAGAACCATAGGCCGCAAGAAGCTCGGCCATTGAGGTTGGCTCTTTAGATGAAGATTTGGGTTTTGAAACCACTTAGCATGACCACCTTTCTTTTGTGGAGTAATTATACTCCAGATAAGTTTCTAAGACAACTACCCCTCCCACTAAAAAAGCCCCTTTTTAGGGGCTTGTTTATTTCAAAGCAGTATCCTGGCGACGACGTATTTTCGCGCCCAGTTGCCCGGGAACTATCGTCCGCGCTGCGGCGTTTCACTTCCGAGTTCGGAATGGTATCGGGTGGTGCCACCGCGCTCGAATCACCAGGATACTGCCTTGAAACGTGCTTTGTTTGTTCTTTTAAAACTGAAGAGAAAGGTCCGTAAGTCTCTCGACCGATTCGTGCAAGGTAAGCTTAACGTCTTACGACGCTTCCACTGCCTGCCGAATATACCCGATCTTGTCTCGGGGGTCTGATAATGAGTCCTAATCTTAAGGTGGGCTTCCCACTTAGATGCTTTCAGCGGTTATCCCTTAGGAACATAGCTACCCGGCGTTGCTACTGACGTAACAACCGGCACACCAGAGGTTCCCCCCTCCTGGTCCTCTCGTACTGAGGAGAGCTCCCTTCAAGACTCAACGATTCCACCGGATAGAGTCCGACATAATTGTTACAAATGGCTAGCTAATTTATATTCTTGCTAGCTCCCACGATCGCTCGTGGGGTCCGACCATATCTTGACCGTTAAAACGGTCTCTGGCGTATGGCCTGTGAGGATTCCCCACAAGATAATTTAATATCTAATGGGGCCTTTCCTGCTGATAATCTCAGGTTTGACATTTTTACTAGAAACTTAATAGTTCCCTCGTAGTCAAACATTTATCGAGATTTTCCAGCATATAGCCAGATTTATATCCCTTCATTCTTAATTTAATTTGGACAAAAAGTTTTAATTCCACACTCAATGTATATTCAATACGTCTAAAGGGCGAGACCGCTTGGACTGTCACTTTGATATGTCACCAAAGTCAACTGTCTCACGACGTTCTGAACCCAGCTCACGTACCACTTTAATGGGCGAACAGACCAACCCTTGGCACCTCTAACCTTCCTAAGTTACCTTAGGGGTAAGACTATACCACCACCATTCTTCATAGTTGTCACCAACTAGATTTTAGGTGCGAGCCTTGTGATATCACAAATTGATATCTCATCCTTACGGAATCAGTCGTTACGGGGAATACTTTCTTTGATCTTTGCTGCAAAGTTCCTTCTCCTTAATTGAGAGCGAACATTAAATACAGACAAAGCATCCGCTAATTCAGCAATCTTTAGCAAGTCCTTTCGAGTGTTTATCTGGGACCCCAAAATCCTGATTGCAATTCTCGCTTGTTTCTTTTTTACCCTAAAATATTTTATTAGTAATTTTAGTAAAGCAATAATCGCCTTTTGGTCCCTCACAATCCAATCGTATGTAGTTCTATTTTGAACTACACTTCCGAATGATGTGGATTTTCTCACCCACTCTAAAATTTCAGGATTTCTTTGGGTGATTTTGACTATAACCCTAATTCGAAATCCAAACTTCTTTTCAGCGTGACGTTGGATGAAAGCCATAATGGCCCCATCACCGTCAAATAATCCCGCTAAATATGCCTTATTAACTTCAGAAAGCATTCTTCCCACGGTATTAACCTTAATTTATTTTACCTGGAACCTGCAGAATTGCAAGGCTCAGGACTGTTCGTAAATTAAGGCCTTCACCGTTTTGAGCTCGTTTATTACCCTAAAATTTCTATTAGGGAGAGAAGATTTACGTTTTCTCCAGCGCCAGGATGTGATGAGCCGACATCGAGGTAGCGAACCGCGCCGTCGATATGAACTCTCGGGCGCGACTACTCTGTTATCCCCGGGGTAGCTTTTATCAGTTAAGCTCTGTGCCTCCCACGAAGCATCAGAGGATCACTAAGACCTACTTTCGTACCTGCTCGGCCCTTCGGCCTCGCAGTCAAGCTGGCTTAAACCTTTGCGCTTTCCCCACGATTTCCATCCGTGGTAAGCCAACCTTTGTGCCCCTGCGTTACAATTTAGCAGGGTACCGCCCCAGTAAAACTGCCCATCTAGCACTTTCCCTCAACTCGTTTGCAGAGCTGCCAGGTAAGATTTGCCACATTCCAAAGGGAGGTGTTACATTGTCGATTGCTCTCCCTCCTACGCTAGACAATTAAAATGCACAAATCAATGCCAAACTACAGTAAAGCTCCACGGGGTCTTTTTGTCCTGGTGGAATTAGGCCGCGTCTTCACAGCCAACGCAATTTCGCCGAGTGAATGTTCAAGACAGTTACTAACTCGTGACGCCATTCGTGCAGGTCGGAACTTACCCGACACAGATCTGTTACTTAACTCCAAATCATTGGAGTGACCACAATCAAAAAAGATGTGGCGCCTTGAAATTTCTCTCAAGGTCTTCCTGTCGCCAGGAAGCTCAGACTATATCATCCCCCTTTTTATCCGGGGGTCTAGCGTATAGTCGTTGAGGATCCCTCTAAATTGAGGTCTTTCCTGCTGATTGACTCCACCGATCAGATTTTTACCACTTTTGGTACTGTCGGATACATGAGTTGTTCCAGCATACAGCTAGGTTTTCCAACACAACTTTCACTGTGTGGTCCCCTGTCTGAGGAACTTCGCTACCGTAGACTATAGGTCTACACCTGTTAATTAAGACTTCTCTTAACGCTAGCATCAGCGAATATTCTAGCTAGCTCTACCTGTCGCCAGATAGCTCGGACTATATCTTCTACGATTATGGAATCGTATTCCGACGTGTAGTCTCTGAGGATAAATCCAAAGTGCTAAAGATTTGTTGCATGGTATATTTCCGGCCCTTCCCCCTTTGGTTCATAGAATATGCGATCTGCACTATTTTTTTGAACCCTTGGGTGGTCCGATGCTCTTTTCTTTCGAGCATCTTGACGATCTCTCTGAAGCGAATAAATTCCTGATACTTCTTCCCAATTATGGGATATTTTTCAAAGAAAGGGATTACTCTTTCCACTGATTGGAACACAGAAACATCCTTCACCATCAGCAAATCCTGATAGATAGTGTCCTAAATTGTCTTTATTCTTTGGAATTCTTTCCTGCTGATAATCTGCATCAGATACATTATCAGTTGGACTATTGAGCATTGATACGGTATAACCCGAATAAAACCCAAAGTCAACAACTAGTACTGAATTCTCAGACTTTCCAGCATATAGTCGGATTTTACAACTGCTCTGCGGTTCACAGTTATAGTTACTGCTGCCGTTTACTGGAGCTTTAGTTCAGAGCCTCCCCTTGATTGCTCAAAGGGCACCCCTCCCCTTAACTTACCAGCACTGGGCAGGCGTCGGCCCCTATACCGCGGCTTTCGCCTTTGCAGGGACCTTACGGGTAGTTTTTTTGCCGAATTCCTTGAACATCCTTCTCTCGCTCACCTTAGTCTACTCGACCAACCCACCTGTGTCGGTTTGCGGTACGGCTTATCTTGAATCTTGCTGCGAGCCTTTTCTTGCAAATAGAACTTACCAGGATTGCCCTCCTTCCGGAAGACTCTGTATCACTGCTCGATTAATCGTCTCAGCGGATTTACCAACTGATCCTACCTAACAGCTTACACTCAAACTCACGATTGAGCCCTGACTATCCAATTCGGTCAGCCCCCAACTATAGCGATTCAAAACAAATAGCAGAATTTTGACTGCTCTTCCATCGGCTACGCCATAATGGCCTCGCCTTAGGTACCGACTAACCCGTCGTGGACGAACCTTGCGACCCTCTTGTGCGCTACTCATACCGGCATTCTCACTTCCATGCGCTCCACCAACTCTTACAAGTCAGCTTCACTGCACATGGAACGCTCCCCTACCAGATGCACCTTGCGGTGCAAATTTTAAGCTTCGGCACTATCTTTAATCCTCGATAAATCTTAGGCGCTAACTTTCAAATAGACCAGTGAGCTGTTACGCTTTCTTTAAAGGGTGGCTGCTTCTGAGCCAACCTCCTGGCTGTCTGAGAAAGTTAACTTCCTTTTAAACTTAAGATAGATTTAGAGGCCTTAGCTGTAAATCTGGGATGTTTCCCTCTCGCCACATCAGCTTAGCCCGATGTGACTGTCTAGCCCACCTAAACACTTCTATTCGGAGTTCGATTGAATGAAATTGGTTACCCTCTTCCATCCATTCGGTGCTCTACCAGAAGCATGTGCGCGGGCCACGGTCCCTATAGACCTTTCGGGGAGAACCAGCTATCTCCGAGTTCGATAGGTATTTTGCCTCTAACCACAAATCGTCCCAGCAGATTGCAACCTACACGGGTTCGGGCCTCCCTCGGTCTTTCGACCAAGTTCACCCTGTTCATGGTTAGCTCACTCGGTTTCGGGTCTTCCGCCACCTTTCCATAATCGCGCTATTCGCACTTGGTTTCCCTACGCCTTCCCAGTGTTACCTGGTTAGACTAGAAAGATAACGGAAACTCGCCGGTTCATTCTTCAATAGGCACGAGATCACTACCCTTGCGGGAAGCTCTCTCGGTTTGTCCGCAAACAGTTTCAAGTTCTATTTCACTGGGTGTCTCACCCTTCTTTTAACCTTTCCCTCGCGGTACTAGTTCACTATCGGTTGCAACCCATATTTAGCCTTAGAGGATGGTTCCCCTAGATTCCTACAGAGAGGTATACTCCGTAGTACTTGGGATATTCCTAGAGGTTTAATCGGTTTTGCGTACGGGTCTTTCACCCTCTTTGGACCACCATTCCAGATGGTTCCGCTACCTTTTAAACTCCCATATCGGAATCCCGCAACCCCTCACAAAGCTCCTTGCGGAGCAAAGTGAGGTTTAGGCTTTTTGCCATTTCGCTCGCCGCTACTTAGGCAATCACAATTGTTTTCTCTTCCTCTCCCTACTTAGATGTTTCAGTTTGGGAGGTTCCCTGCCTTAATTTAATAACTCGCCCGAAGGCGAATACTTGGATAAAGGCTTCCGTAAAAACGGTGGGTTTCCCCATTCGGACACCGCCGGATCAAAGCTTCGTGGCAGCTCCCCGACGACTTTCGCGACCATGTACGTCCTTCTTCGGTAGGTTGCACCAAGGTATCCACTGTCTGCGTTCTTTAAAACTTACGGCCTTTCTCTTCAGATGTAAAAGAACAAGCCAGTTAGAAATTAGTAATTGGTGGCTCGCGGTCAAATGCGAAAAGCCAGACCGCCAACCACCATTTACTAACTCCCAACCTTGTGGACCCGGAGGGAGTCGAACCCTCTACCTCGTCATTGCAAATGACGCGTTCAGCCAGGTAAACTTCGGGCCCTTAAATTACTTCTTAGTTTTCTTTAAGGATTCGATCTCCTGCTTAATGGTCTCAACGTGATCCTCCCAAACCTTAAGGTCTGAATAAGAAAGCTCGCCTTGTGCAGATTCGTGAGGAACGCCTCTAAATTTACTCAGGCGCTGCCTATACTTTTCCTCGGCTAAAGAGAGTTTCTCATCAAGTACTTTAAGTTTTTGGGCGGTATTCACCTTCATTTTTATGTGCAATAAAAAAACCGGCTTTGAAGCCGGTTACCCGATATTAAAGCGTATATGTCTTTTATCCGTCGCCTACTCCACGCAGATACCTGCACGGTTGTTTGGATATTAGGTCTACGCTTCTCATTAAGGCTTCAAAAGTAAGCTGTATTATATAGACGAAGTAAAGTTGAGTCAAGGGGAGTATTTAGAATGAAATTGAGTTTAGCTGATTTTTGTGCTAAATTTACCTTCTGGTACTTCAAAAAAACTTCTTTGGGCGAGTGGCTCAGTGGTAGAGCGCGTTCCTGATAAGAACGAGGTCCAAGGTTCGATCCCTTGCTCGCCCACCCTATAACTTTGCTTTCGTTGCCCTACTAATATAAAATACCTACAATCGAAATCCACACGCTACCTTTTTGTCGATTCGTATATATAATTAGAGTTGAAAATGCAAAACCTGACCACGCTTCTTTTGAAGCTGCCTCGTAACACCGAAGTGACTCCTGAGGCTGCCCAAACATTTTTGGCAGCATTAACCCAGGTGAATGGTGTTGGCTGGCTGGATAGACTCTTGGGCAAATCTCCCCAAGCCTTTGCCCTAGAGCTTGCCTTGGTTAACCAGCAAATCCGTTTTCAAATAACTTGCGACTCCGATATAGCAGCTTTTGTAGAAACTCAAATTCTCTCAAATTATCCCCTCGTTATTATTCAAAAAGTTCCCGACTCCCTAAGTGAGATTCCGCAAGACAAAATTCTCGAAACAGTATCTCTTAAGCTAAGGCAAGGAAATTATTATCCCTTGGCTACGTATGCAACATTTAAGGATGTTGACCCGCTCTCCTCTATTCTTTCTGTCCTTTCTAAATCCGACCCGGACGAGATTGCTATGGTACAAATTGCCCTTGAATCCATTTCCGCCTCCTGGCAGGCAAGGGGGCAAGCAATGATTGAAAGAGGTACTAAGAATGCCGATGGAACTTTCTCCCCACTTCCGGACCAAATGATCATTAAAGAGAAGATTTCTTACCCGGGCTTTGCTGTTTCTATACGACTGGGGTCAACCACGAAGAAAACCCTAAACGAACTAACAAGTGCGTTTGGAGTATTTGCCAGGGCGGACGGTAACTCCTTTGGCGTTAAAAAACCAAGTCTTTGGGGGAAAGCCAAGGCAACCAGAAATTTCCTTACCAGAAGGGTTACCGATTTTCAAATTCTTACAATCGCAGAAATCGCAACCATTTGGCACCTGCCTTCCGAGAAAATAAAAACCCCTTCAATTGCCTGGGGAACGTCTGTCCTTTCTGAACCCCCTGAAGGTCTACCCGTTGCCATGGGAGCAACTGATGAGGACAAACAATCTATAAACTTTTTCGGAAAAGTCATTTTCAAAAACCGTGAGGTAATCTTTGGCATAAAAGATAAAGACCGAAGACGACACCTCTGGACCATAGGAAAAACCGGAACCGGAAAATCAACACTTATCGCCAATATGGCAATTGACGATCTTAAAAAGGGCCGTGGACTTGCGGTAATCGACCCCCACGGGGACTTAAGCGATATTCTTTTAAACTATGTCCCCCGTTCAAGAATCAACGACGTCGTCTACTTTAACCCGGCGGATAAAGACTATCCAATCGTGATTAACCCCCTGGAGGTAACCAACAAAGAAGAGGCAGAGCTTGTGGTCTCCGGAATAGTTTCTATTTTTAATAAAATCTTTGGCTTTTCCTGGGGACCAAGACTTGAATATATCTTAAGAAACTCTCTTCTTACTTTGGCTGAAGTTCCCGATGCTACCCTGAAAGACGTTCCCCTAATTCTTACCAACAAAAGCTTCCGGCTTAGGGTCGTTGAAAAAATTTCAGACCCTACCCTTAAGTCCTTCTGGCAGGACGAATTCGAAAATATGCCGCCAAACCTGCAAAAAGAGGCTATTTCCCCTATTCTTAATAAGGTCGGTCAATTTGTTACCTCGCCTCTTATAAGAACAGTTATAGGCTCACCCAAATCTACAATCTCCTTGGACGATGTCATGAACCAGGGGAAAATCCTTATCGTCAACCTTGCCCAGGGCCGGCTCGGAGAAGACAACGCGGCTTTGCTTGGCGCCATGCTTATTACCAAACTTCAGCTGGCTGCAATGCATAGGGTCGATATGCCGGAAGAAAACCGAAGGGACTTCTATCTTTACGTTGACGAGTTTCAGAACTTCGCAACCGGCTCATTTATTAAGATTATGTCCGAGGCAAGAAAATACCGCCTGGACATTATGCTTGCCAACCAGTATATGGCCCAGATACCTGAAGAGGTACAAAAGGCAATTCTGGGAAACGCCGGAACAATTATTTCTTTTGCGGTCGGGGCCAACGACGCGTCAATTCTATTTAAAGAGTTTGCAGAAGTATTCTCGGAAAACGACCTGGTTAACCTCTCCAACTACCAAATCGCAACTAAATTAACTATAGACGGCTACACAACCAGGCCTTTCTTGGGCCATACCCTACCGCTTCCTGTATCAAGTAACTTAAATAGGGATAAGGTTATAAAGGTCTCTCGCGAGCGCTGGAGCAAAAAACTAAAAGCCTTCGCCGGTGAAGCGCCTCAAAACCCACTCGAACAAATGCAGGATATGGAAACTCCTGCAGATACGGGCAATGGGGCTTAACTTGAAAATAAAGCCTATAAGGATTATACTTTCCGAAACTATTTCTGCCCAAACCTTCTAGTCCCTGCCCTAGATAGTTTGCTCTTTAAAAACTTTCTACGGCACAAAAACTACGGGAAATTATTCTGACTCATCCCCAAAGGAGGGATATGTAAGAAATCTTAAGAAGTTGTTGCGTCTAACGTGCAATTATCCCTAATAGGGAGGATACGAGATGAAAAAGTTTCTGGCATTTCCGTTTTTGGTTTTTGCACTTGTTTTTACGAGCTGCACTAGGTCGATCTCGACGCCGCCTCCGCCAACTGCGGTGAAACCGGCAGCGGTCGCTGTTTCGACGGCGACTGTCGACTCCACCAAGGAGGCACTCGAGAACGCTCTTGCCGCCCAGGCAACACAGCTCGCCCTGGCCATCAGCGGTCTGCCGACCCAAACACCGACGCTGACGCCAACCCCCGAGCTTGTCTTTACGGACATCGACCCGCAAGATACCAAAAAGCAGGAAGATGCCCGTTGGGTAGTGGCAAAGGACGAGATGAGGCCCTGTAAGGCCGACCCTCTGTCTTTCTGCCCGGACAAAGCTGCCACCAGGGGAGAACTGGCCATCGCGGTAGGGCGCTTTTGCATCTGGGAGGAAATCGCCGAACCGATCGGCTACTTCACGGATCTTCGCCTTGTGGTTCCAGCGGGAGCAAGCCAACAGCTTCGGGAGCAAATCGAAAAGGAAAAGCTTACGGCTGCCTATTCGGAAGCTCTCAAGCGGCTGGACCTCTACCTTTGGAGAACTCAAAGCCGGCCAACACTGTCCCAGTCGGGGCTTCCTCTGACTATGGATGAGTACAACGCCTGGACAAAACTGGCCTTTGAATCTCCAATGTGTCGCCCTCAACCGACGCCGTCCCCGACGGTCGGCCAATAAAGGGGTGATGCAATGAACGCCTTTGTTTCCCGTATCCGAAATGCGCTGGCCTCCAGACGACCTCTTGTCTTGGGAGTTTTGATCTCTCTGACTCTCATCATGGGAGCGGGGGTTTTCTTTGCAGAAAACCCGATCGTTCTCACCTGCAACTTCGCCACTTACCTGAAAGAGAACTTCGGGATCAACGTGGCCGAAGCAGCACTGTTCCTTGATGTACCTTGCCCTTGCGGCGGATTCTATCAAACGGCTTGTGAGTGCTGCTGCAGGTGCAAGTATGGCAATCAGACAGGCTCAAGCGGTCCACTTGAGTGTTACCCTCAAAAGGACAGTAACTGCCCTTGGAGTGTCGAGAACGAGAACCATGGTGGGTGCAAACCGGCCCCGCCAGAGCCAACCGACCCGCCTCCTCCGCCGGCGACCAACACACCGGTGCCAACAAGGCCGCCGGCGACCAACACACCGGTGCCACCGACGAACACCGCTGTTCCGCCGACTAAGACCTTTACTCCAGTGCCGCCAACGGCAACGAGGACTGCCACCCAAGTTCCGCCTTCCAATACACCGGTGCCGCCAACGGCAACGAGGACTGCCACCCAAGTTCCGCCTTCCAATACACCGGTGCCAACCAAGACCTTCACACCCAGCCCGGGGCCGGACAAAAGGGAACCTAGCAAGACTCCGAAACCGGCAGGAGGAGGCTTGTACTTCTGTCCCGAGGTGGCGACCCAAGGCAACTGCGTCCTTTCGCGGATACAGCTTGCCGAGCTTCTTCATAAGGCTTTGGGCGAGAAGGAATTTCCGCCGAACCAACTACCTCCGTCCGTACCGTAGATCGTTTTTCAGCACCAGCCCCTGGTTTTGAGGGATTTGCCTAACAAGGCTTATCTTTCCGAAACCAGGGGTTTTTCCGCGTATTCTAGTTACTAGTGCAACCCCTTAGGTAGGAATTAAACACCTCAATGGGTTTTAAGTATTGTAATCTTTTTCTGGGCCGGTTGTTAAGTT
>Ga0075898_105_pt1 | contig 68235 bp, 78 predicted proteins | sample RifGroA1_FD_67972 | JGI IMG/M metagenome (GOLD analysis project Ga0075898, IMG submission 67972) | Parcubacteria bacterium GW2011_GWA1_50_14 | reverse complement strand
CTTTGTTTTCTTGAGAGAAGGCCGATCAAAGCGGCTCCTCCGTGTTGCCTCCGTGAAGGATGATTCCGCGAAGCATGTGCTCTGATGCCCGGGCAACAATCGCCCGGGCATGATCTTTTTATGTTATAGTTATCTTATGAAGAAAAACTCTCCCATTTTCCGAGGCCTGATAAGCGCCTGTGGCGTTGCTTTGTATGTGCTTTTGGTGGCGTGGATCATGACGAACGCGGAGGGCATGTTCGGTCCCGCGCCGATGCCTTTGGGGCCGTTTCTCTTTTTGCTTCTTTTTGTGCTATCCGCGGCTATCGCAGGCTCGCTCGTTTTCGGGAGACCCATAATTATGTACCTTGATGGAAACAAAAAAGAAGCGCTCGCCACTTTCTTTTATACGCTCCTCGGTCTCGCCGCGATCCTTATTATTTTTTTGGTTTTTATAATAAAGAGCAGTTGATGTATGCGTTATAATATCTCGTTGTCGTTATATTCCCTTCCCTTATATCCCTCATTCGTGCGAATGAGGGATATAAGGGAAGTGGTTGGTGTAAAATAGGCGGGAAGATATGAAGGAGCTTGAACGAAACTTAAAAGCACTTGCGAATCGGCGCCGTCTCGCCATTCTTGCATATCTCAAGAAAAATAAGGAAGCGCCGGTTTCCGAAATTTCCGGCGAGATCCACCTCTCGTTCAAAACCACATCGAAGCATCTTGCCGTCCTTGCGGCTATTGATATTGTCGAAAAAGAACAGCGGAGTTCGCGGGTGTTTTATCGTTTGGCAACCCACCATAGGCCCGCCGTGCGGAGCATCGTTTCCTTGCTTTGATCCTATCTCCATTTTCCCTCATATCCCTCATTCGCGCGAATGAGGGATATGAGGGAAAATAAGGAAAAAGGAAATAAGAATCCGGCAGACATAGTGTATCTTTGCCTGCGCTATCATGGAAATAGGCGCTCAACGCGCATATGCCGGTTGCGCGGCGCGAACTGATAGTCGGTCAGCACGCCAGCTTGAGATGTTTTGATTTCTGTGCTACTATGTGCTGACGTATGGACGAACCTAAGCGGCTTTCGAAAAAAGAGGAATATGACCTGCGCCGCGCGGCGGAGAGGGGGAAAGCGGTGAGTGGAAAAGATCAAAAGAAAATGTTTAAGAAGCTAGGGCTTTGGGCTTCCGGTTTTGTGGCGCTCGGCGTTTTGGTATTCATTCTGGTGCGCTTAAACGGCGGCGGGGACGCAAGCGGCGGAACGGCTTCGCTTTTGGGAACGCTCTCGCCCCGCGACAGGGCGGAGGGGAATGCGAGTTCCACGGTTGTGTTCATTGAGTACAGCGATTTTCAGTGCCCGGCGTGCGGGAGTTATTACCCTATAGTGAAGAAAGTCGTCAAGGATTATGAGAGCCGTATTCAATTTGCATACCGCCATTTTCCATTGAGCCAGCACAAGAACGCCGATCTTGCCGCGCGCGCATCGGAAGCCGCGGGCAAGCAGGGAAGGTTCTGGGAGATGCACAATATGCTTTTTGAGAAACAGGCGGATTGGTCCGAATCCGAAAGCGCGAAGGAGCTCTTTACGGGATACGCGGTTTCTCTTGGTTTGAATAAGGAAACATTCCTTAGCGATATTGATTCCGCGGATATAAAAAACAAAGTGAAGGACGATTATGATGGCGGGTTTACTGCCGGCGTGAACGCCACGCCAACTTTTTTTCTGAACGGGATGAAGCTCCAAAATCCCAGCGACGAAGCCGGATTTAGAACCCTCATTGATGCCGCAATTGCCGGGAGCAAGTAAATGGGTCCTGCGGTTCCTTTTTGTTTTTTCCGTTTTCGGATTTATTGACGCCGCGTATCTTACCGCGGAGCATTATTTGGGCCGTATCCCTCCATGCTCGCTCGTCGGCGGATGCGAGTTGGTATTGACCAGCACTTACGCCACAATACTCGGCGTGCCGGCCGCGCTTCTGGGAGCCCTTTATTATTTCGGAATATTTGCGCTACTTTTCTTTTTCCGCGAAACAGGGGATAGGAAGTTTTTAAAGATCCTTTTTGCGTCCTCCATTGCCGGATTGTTATTTTCCGGATGGTTCGTGTATGTCCAATTATTTGTGCTTCATGCGATCTGCCTGTATTGCATGGGATCGGCTACCACAAGCACGCTTATATTTCTCGGTAGTTTGTGGCTGTTTGTTTTTCTCCGCCCGTTATTGAGAGTTGAGGGCAATTGACGTTAGAGTTTTCGCGCAAACCCCCACACCTATGCGAGAGTGCGAAGCAAGCGCATTCCGTGTTCGGTTGCGGGGCTTGATATTCGCCCAAGCTAATGCTTATTCAATAATACCTTGGCTTCGTGGGAATGCCTCTCTTGCATAGGTGTGGGGGTAAATAAAAAAATGGCCCGGTGGGAGTGGAGCTCCTGCCGGGCCGAATTGTATCAGCTGTCAACGAATATCAGTGAGCCGGTTATTGGCTCTGTTTCGTTCCGAACAAAGGTACGTTCCACATAACGCGAACTTCCGGGCTACCCGTCCGCGAAGCGTTGATGTTGAGATTGAAGTGGGGCGCGACCATCGCGTCGTCTTCATCCTCATCGTCATCATCGTCGCAGTCCGAATCTCCATGATCCCTGGAATGTTCCGAACTGCACTGATGACAGTCGCCATCCTCGTCTCTGTCGGACTTGCACCTTTTCTTGTGACGGTCGTTCTCGCCGCCATCCCTGCACGGCCCGATGTCCTTCCACTCGCAGATGCCGTATAAAGCGGCCATGACTCCGAGTGCCGTGAATGTTCTGCACGCGGGACCGCACTTCGTAGCATGGGGAGCTTCGGGAGGGTTGTACGCTATGATGCTGGGAGGTGCGCTGGGACTTGTGCTTGTGGCTTCCTGCGGCTCCTGCTTGAGCAATTCCGCAGGGGGAATCTCCGGCACGGGCGTGGGTTTGCAGAAGATGGTGCTGTATGAACCCGCCGGGAGACAGAATGTCGTCTCGGGCGGGTTGCAGCATTCCACGGCGAAGAGAAGTTCCGCACAGCCGGCCGCGCCGTTCGGGTCGAAGACGATCTCTTCGCCCTCGCCGAGACAGCCGGTGCCGTACTTGCCGTTCCCGCCGCAGAGACCCAAGGGGCCCACATCGCGCGTGAGCGTGCCCATGCACTCCCCGGGCTTCATGATGTCCGCCACGCGCTCGTGGCAGTCCTTGTCCACCGGGTTCGTGCCGAGCTTGAAAACACGACACTTCTCCGCGGCGTTCGCGCCGAACGCGAAGCACGAGAAAAGCACGAACAAGAGCGCTATTACCCGCCACTGCCTTCCTTTCTGCATCTGTTTCTCCCTCAAGAGTGAAACGTTGACCAAAATGTTCTCAATAATGCCGAGTGAGATAATAAAACAATTTCGATTTTTATGCAAGCTCGAGCAGGGGCCGCTTGTTTTTCTTTCTTAGGAACTTTTGTTGTATCCGCTTGGTTCGTTTGCTATAATGAAAACAGTTGTTGTGGGTATTGGCACACCCACTCCTCAGACGACAGAGGAATACACCCTCCTCTGCATGCGGCATCTCCGGCCCCTGGGCGTGAGGTCCCCCCCACCACCCTCCACGGCCGGAGATGCCCTTGTTATTTTAAAAATAAAAAAGGCGCGAGGAGCACGTGGGGTTTCCACTACTCGCTTCGCGCCGGTGTTCCGCGGGGATGGCGAACTTCAGATCTTGCGTGGCCTGTCCGGCTCGAGATGCCGGCGTTCTTCTGGGAGGAGGCTCAGCATGGCCCGGTTTTCCTCCAGGACCTCTTTCAGGGTTTTGGGCTTCGCCGACTTCTCCTTCGGCGGGTTCTTCTTCTCTTTTTCCCCCGTCATCATCCCCTCCATGGATAGTTGCCTCAATTCCGGAACTTGGTGCCGTTGAGCATAGTACTATCTTTTTTATTTTATTTCAAATTGCGCAATATTTTTTTGAAGAATCACCGATCTTAACTCTGGAAGCAGAACACTCCCCGTGGGGGAGTGTTGTGTGCCGCATCGCGGCTGTTACTGGATCGCGTTGATGTGTTCCAGTAATATCGTGGCCTTGTCAAGGAACGTTACGAGAAACGCCTCGAGCGAGTGAAGTACCCGCGGGAGGAGTATCCCCAAAACCACGATTACTACGCCGAAACCCAAGGCGCTTCCCATGGATTTGTTTGCAGAAGGGCGACAGTTTTAGAAAGAACGTCGACCCCGTTCCCGGCCCGTAATCATGGCCGTTTCCCTCCTGCCTAGAAGCTCTCGAAAGGAGAGCCTTTAAGCAGGAGAGAAACGCGAATTCTCAAGGTGCTTGGCTTTTGTATTAACACTGGGCCTATTTCTTGTCAACCTTTTTTCATTCCCACCTTGATTGGCGCGGCAGATTCTCTTGATTTACCCTCCTTCACGCAAGGTTGCGGAGGGTTTCGCAGAAGCACATGAAGAAAGCCCTGGCTTTTAGGTTTTGGAAGCTTCACAATATAGGTAGGACGATGATGAAATACGCGTGTTTGGTCTTGGCAATAATTTTATTATTTGTGTTTGCCGGCAATGCCATGGCAGCGCCGCAGAATTTTTTGGAGAAACTGCTTGGGCAGCTGGCGAGTATTATTTTTCCCGCCACTATTACGCCGCAGGATCTCCATGATAGATATGCCGCGAACCGCGTAAGGATACTTCTCGTGCCAGGGCACGACAACGAATATTCAGGGACCGAATACCGGTCTCTCCGCGAAGCCGATATTAATCTTGAGGTTGCTCGGCATCTTTATAACACCCTGAAGAAAAATCCCCATTTTATTGTTTCCTCGGCGCGGAATTTGGATACGGGAGAGTATTCTCCGGAACTCGCCTCATATTTCGAGAAAGAGGGGAATTCTATTTTGGAGTTTCGCGATAGGTCCAAGGCGGTTATGGATACTTTGCTCTCCCTCGGTATTGCGGAGGACAAATCTACCGAGAATCATGGATTTGCCATAGAGGAGGTTTCCCGCCGGCTCTATGGGATCAATAAGTGGAGCAACGAGAATGGGATAGATATCGTGCTTCATCTGCACTTTAACGATTATCCTCGAAAAAATATGCGCGTTCCGGGAAAATACGAAGGGTTCGCGATCTATGTTCCCGAGCGGCAATATCCGAATGCCGAGGCAAGTAAGGCGTTCGCCGAGCCGCAATATCGCGTTCGAAAAAGGGGGAGTCGTGGAAGACCAGGAACTTGTTGCTATCGGCGCGAATGCTTCCCGCGAGGGGGCTTCCGTTCTTTTGGAATATGGCTATATTTATGAAACGAAATTTGCGAACGCGAAAGCGCGAAGCGTTATACTTCCGGAACTTGCAAATCTTACTTATCGGGGAATAAAAAAATATTTCGAGTCGGACGCGGAACGCGGCGATCCGTACGAAACGTCTCTTCTCCCGCATCGATGGGCGGAGCCGCTTGATGAAACAAAAAAGAACGCGGAAGATATTTTTTCTCTCCAAACGGCTCTTCTGGAGGATGCCTTGTATCCTCCGCCCGGGAAAGATCTTCAAGAGTGCCCCATAAGCGGAGTGTTCGGCTCGTGCACAAAGCGCTCCGTGGCGCTCTTCCAGGAAAAATACCGCGCGGAGATCCTTGAGCCGTCCGGATTGAACGAGGGGACCGGCATTGTGGGCGCCGCGACTATCCGCGCATTGAACAGGCGTTACGGATCTGGGTTATAGGTCGATTGTATCTATAAATACGACCTGATTTTTTCCAACCAGCTACAATTAAGGACTTCAGAAAAAACATTCTAACATTCTGCAGAATGTTAGAATGTTTTTTAGGCTCGAAAATGTACTATTGTATGGAATAGGTAATCACGTCCGCCGCTTGCTATAATGAGGTAGTGAGGCTAAACTGCCGTAACTTCAGGGCTGACCCCTTTTCTTATGATTTCAAGCATACTCAAAGAACTATTCGGCAAATATCGGAATTTTTTTGAGGAGAAAACTTCCGGTGACGGGGCGAAGATACATGTGGACGAGATCGCCTCGAAGGTGGCGGCGTTTTATGAGAAGGCGCGAAATGTCATTGATTATCAGGAAGAGCACCTGTTGCGGAAGCGGTTTATCGGGCGAGTGTTCCGGCGAAGATTTCTTATGTCTCCCGACGCGGATATTGCGGAACCGCTTATTAAAGAGATCATCCGTTCCGGCCACCTTCCGAACGACAGTGTTCCAGAAAGCAAGATCGAGGAAGTGGAAAAGATCATCGGTCGTCTCCGATGCCTCTTGCGGTTTAGCGGCACGTTTCCCGAAAAATCAAGGAAGGAACTTTCGGAGTGGCTGATCACTATCGCGGCTCATGCGATCGAGGAAAATTTGTTTCCGCCCACCCGCGATTTGTTTACTGCGGAGCTTATGTTTTTCACGATAAAGAAGAATCTTACGATAACCGGGCCGGCGCTTGCGGAGGAATTCGCGGACACGCAGCTTTTTATAGCGATCCAGCGCGGGCTTCTTAAGGTGGATACGAACCAGCTCCACTCGCGCCTGCTTCCCTTCGTGTACCGCGATTGGAACGAGATGCGCTCCGAGGATTGCGAGGTTATCGCGCGGGAACTGCCTTCGGTGAAACGGAAGATGGAAGTAATGATAAGCCACCCGCTTTCGCCGGTTTTTTTGAATCTCGTGAACCGTTATAACACCGTGTTTTCCATCATTGGCGATATCACCGAACAGAACAAGGGATACGACATCGAGCGGGGGCTCCGCGATCCCGAAGCGCTCGAGGAAGATGTCCGCATCGCATACAAAAAGAGATTTCGGCAGGAGCAGAAGAAGCTTCGGCGGCTTGCGATATTGAGCGTCATTTCGTTCTTTCTTTCTAAGGTTATCCTTGCGCTTTTGATCGAGGTTCCCATAGAGATGAACGTGACGCACAGCTTTTCTCTTATCAATACGGCGGTGAATATCGCTTTCCCGCCGCTTCTCATGATGCTTATTATCGGGTTCATCAGAATGCCGTCGGAAAAGAATCTCGGCCTTGTGCTTGGTGAGGTGGAGAAGGTCGTATTCGAGGACCGGCCGAAGAAGTATGCGATCGACATCCGGAAGAAAATGGGCGCCGTGGCGCAGATAGCGGTCCGTTTTTTCTATCTTCTTATGTTTTTCGTTTCGCTCTATATTCTTTCGAACGCGCTTCTCTTCTTCCATTTTAATTTCGCGAACATCGCAATATTCGTCTTTTTTGTTTCTTTGGTCGCCGCGACCGGGGTCAAGGTACATAACCGCGCGAACGAACTGAATTTGGAGGTGAAAAAAGCCACCATGCTCTCGTTCGTGTTTGATGTTTTCGCGATGCCGTTCATTGCCATCGGGCGCTTTATCATCCGCGGCCTTTCTAAATTCAATGTGCTTGTTATTGCCCTGAATCTTGTGATCGAGCTCCCGTATCAGGTGCTTGTCGAATTTTTGGAGAATCTTAGGGGATTCATCAAGAGCAAAAAGGAAGATGTCGGGTAATGCTCTTCGGAAGAAAAAGGTGGCGCGCATCGTGCGGGAGCTCAAAAAACTTTTCCCTCGCGCAAAAATAGTTCTCCGGTATTCGAACAACTGGGAACTTTTGGTCGCGGTCCAGCTTTCCGCGCAGTGTACCGACAAGATGGTAAATAGGGTAACGGAAAAGCTTTTCAAGAAATACCGGAAGCTGGGGGATTACGCTCATGCAAATCCGCGCGAATTCGAAAAGGATATCCGTTCGACGGGATTTTACCGGAATAAGGCGAAGAATATCCTTGCTTCCGCGAAAATGATAGAAGGAAAGTTCCGCGGCAAGGTTCCGCGTACTATGGAGGAAATATTGACGCTCCCCGGCGTTGCGCGGAAAACCGCGAATGTCGTTTTGGGAAATGCGTATGGCGTGGTCGAGGGGATCGCGGTTGACACGCACGTAAAGCGCCTGGCGCGCGTGCTGGGATTGAGCGCCGAAAAAACTCCCGAGAAGATAGAGCGCGATTTGATGGCGATTATTCCCAAAAAAGAATGGTTTGCCTTTACCTATCGACTAATCGAATACGGGAGGAAATATTGCGTGGCACGGCCGCACGATCACGTGAAGTGCCCGCTCTCAAAAATCCGCTGACGAACCAAAAACCGCCGTAAGGCGGTTTTTGGTTTTCCCGGTACGCGTTATTAGTTTGTAACTGTAACGGTATCTTGCGGGAATGGCCTTATGAGGTATGCATTTGCCCAATCGGTATTGGTTTCAATGCCGGCCTGGTCATCCGAAAGATCGGACCAAATCCACGCCCTTGTATTGCCCCCATAATAATCTCCGTTAGGGCCAAGGAAGTAGCTAACCGTTTGGCTATTTATTATCGCAGTTTCGTCGCGGTCAAGCTTGGTGATAATTCTTGCGGAGCCAGGCGTTGATGATGAAACATTCCCCGTGGTTGCATTGACGCGGTATGTTTTGGGAGAGCCAGGAGTGATGATCTCTGGGTTCGCGAAGACAATGTATACGTCGCCGCTGCCGCCGCTTGGAATTGTGTTGCCGGATACCATGCTAACGGCAACAGGAGTGTTCGACGTGAGATCGGTTACTGTTGTTGAGGCGAAAACCGTTGCTCCGGTTGCGCCGATGTTGAGTCCCAATGCTTTTAAGGCGGCCGCTCCGCCATCAGCTCCGACCGTGATATCAATAACCGGAGTCAAGCCGTTCGTAACCACTGCGCCAGCTGGCTTCGCTATTGAGAGTGTCGGCTGGGCCTTCAAAAGAACCTTTCGGGTGCCGACCACTCCCAAGCTTGTTCCTCCCGTTGAAGTGGTGAAGCGTGTTATGATGCTGCTTCCCACCGCGGCTTCGAAGTTTGAGAGCGCAACCGAGGCGTAAAGATCCGTCCCGGAATCTGCTTGGGCAGAACTTCCCACCAGCACTGGACTCAATACAGCCGCTTCCAGCGTGAAGTACCGGCTTTCGCCTTTCGGGATTGCAAAAAATCCTGTGCTTGTGCTCGCCCTAACTGTTCCAGCGGCTATGCCGGTTGGCTCAATCGGGAGATAGTCTAAACCAACCGAGGTTTTTGACACGCAGCTCGCATCGGTGCACCGTTTCAAGCTGACACTTAGAACTTCGTCCGAGACGCCTTCTGCCGTGGCCGCTCTGCCGTCTGCCGATATCCCAAATTGGATCTTTTTCACGATTATGTCATTGTTGCCAGAACCCCTAAATTCAAGCCGTGTCAGGGCGACATTGCTTCTTCCGGCAATCACATGCGTTGAATCGGTGTCCATGCTTCCCGCGCCGATACGCGTGATTGTGAGAGTTGCGTTCACTGTTTTTCCCGGCTCTTTTCCGCCGCCCGGATCGTTCCCGCCCCCTCCGTCATCAATATAGTATCGCGGTGCGGCATAGGCGTTCGCGTTTTTCCATCCTTCTTGGATGGCAAGGTACTGTGCGGCCCCAATATTAATCGCCGTAACTACCAAAACTAGCGCAAATATAGAAACGAGTAATAGCAATTTCTTTTTATTCATCATTTTGAATGTTTTATTTTTTTATTATGTTTATCTGTTTTGACGTACCAAAACACCTTGCGACCTTTGAGGGTGCGCTTTTTACCCCAATATTATCCCGCCGCTGTACCGTTTTTACAATGGTTCAGTTTTCCACAGGCCTACTGTTTTTGCTACAATAGTTGACTGTTATGCCTACGATGCCACCTGATTTCAAAAGAAAAATATGGTCTTACTATCGGCGTTTCGGGAGGTGTTTTCCGTGGCGTAAAACCCGCGATCCGTATCGGATACTCGTCTCCGAAATTATGCTCCAGCAGACGCAGGTAGCCCGGGTCAAGAAAAAATATCCGGAATTTTTGAGAGCTTTTCCGACCGTTCGATCTCTCGCCCGCGCGCCGCTTTCCAAAGTGCTTCGCGCATGGCAGGGGATGGGGTACAATCGCCGCGCCCCTTTTTTGAAACGTTCTGCGGAAACCATCGTAAAAAAGTTCGGCGGGAAGGTTCCCAGTGGCCAGGCGGAGCTGGAAGCCCTTCCGGGGATCGGGCACGCGACCGCATCCGCCATTCGGGCGTTCGCATTCAATGCCCCTGCGGTATTCATCGAAACAAATATCCGGAGAGTTTTTATCCATTTTTTCTTTGCGAACAAAAAGAAGATAAACGACAAAGAAATACTTCTGCTTGTGGAAAAAACGCTCGACCGCGCGCGTCCGCGCGAGTGGTACTCTGCACTTATGGACTATGGCGCGATGCTTGGGGAAAAAGGAGAAAATCCGAACCGGAAAAGCGCTCACTATGTACGACAGAGTGTTTTTCGCGGATCGCGCAGAGAGCTGCGGGGAAAGATCATGAGAATTCTCCTTGAAAAAAAGTTTTTCTCCGCAGAGGCAATATTCAAAGCGCTCCAAGACGAACGCACGGAAGGAACTCTTCGGGCCCTTGTACGGGAAGGCCTTGTGCGAAAACGGAAAAGCTCTTTTTCTCTTGGGTGAAGCTCCACGGTCTTCCAGCCGTGGCCTCTTGGCAAACTGGATTCCGTGGAGCGGAATCCAGCCTCCAGAAAGCCATGCCTCATTCATCCGCCGGTTTCCACCGGTGGCTTTCTGGGGCTGTGGTGAAAATTATTCCCAACGGGGTTGACCCCTTTTTGCTATCGTTGTACATTTTTTTTAGCACGATGAGCCGATGATTCTCCAATTTCGGAGGATCGGATTGCCCATCGCATGGAGGAGGCATGAGGCGTCTGGTTTTGGTGCTCATGGCAGTCGCTTTCGCCGTGTTCGCCCTGCCGCTCGTCGCCGTTTCGCACTCGCCGCCCGGCGAGGTTGCGATCACCCACGAGAATGTGGGGCTCGCCTACACCACCATTGCGTCGCAGATGATCTACCGCGGCGACGAATGGGCGATTGCGAAAACGAATTTCTTCGACAGCGGCAACAACGACTACCTGGTGCCGGCCGTCGTTCGGGGTATCGAACCCTGGAACGGCTGCGCAGTGACCATCACAGCGATACGGGGGCGAGACCATCGTCCTCTGACGCCTGTCGGTGGCGCACACTTCGGCAACGTCGCGGCTCTCGCGGATACACGGCGAATGCACTCTTCGTGCCACGCCGACGACCAGAAGAGCTGAGAAGGGCTAGAACATCTCCCTCACGGGAGGACATCCCCCGGGGTCTTACAGGATCCCGGGGCTTTTTCTTTTGCTACAATACATATATGGAGAAAACAGCAGTCCGAATTTTACGGCATAGTGGAGTTGGCATTTTGCCGACCGACACCATCTACGGCATTGTGGGTTCCGCGCTTTCCCGCAAGGCCGTGCAAAGAATTTATCGTCTGCGCCGGCGGAATGCCAAAAAGCCGATGATCATACTCGTACACGGCATTTCCGATCTGGAGCAATTCGGCGTTCTGCTCGACAAGAAAATAGAGCGGAAACTCCGCGAATTTTGGCCAGGGAGAACGAGTATCATTTTCCCGTGCCATGCGAAGAAGTTTTCCTATCTTCACCGCGGAACGAAGACGCTTGCGTTCCGCGTCCCGAAGCCGAAAAAGCTTCGCGAACTTCTTCGCGTGAGCGGGCCCCTGGTTGCCCCGAGCGCGAATCGCGAGGGAATGCCCCCGGCGAAAAGCATCCGCGAGGCGCGGAGATATTTCGGGAACAAGGTGGATTTCTATGTGGACGGCGGGCGCATCGACCGGAAACCGTCTTCCGTGCTTGATTTCCGGGGCGGGAAGATGAAGATAATTCGGAAGTGAAGCTCCACGGTCTCTTTGGAAACGTGGTTATGTGGAGCGGAACCCCGTACCGTCCCGCTTTGCGGGACTGGTGCGCGGGTGACATAGCTGGAATTACGACATTGGGAGCGAGAAATTGGATCGGAAGATGAAAAACCGCGCCGGTTCGTGTATAATGTGAAGGAGTTTTGTGATGGAACAAGGAGAAAAATCTCAACTTCGCGCTCGGTCTCATTGGTGGCGGACATTTATAGCCTCGAATAGAGCGCTGGGGCTTCAAGCGTTCTTGATCGTTCTTTTTCTCACGATCATCGCATGGGGGTTCTTTTCCGCCGTTAACTATTATTTTGTTTTGGGCCGGCTTACGGAGCTTGCCCTGGTTGGGGCGCAGGTCGTCTTTATCATCGTTTTGAACATCGTTTTTGTGGCGGTCCTTTCCAAGGCGTTTCGGGACATTCATTCGGGCGAATCGGAACTGCATCTCGAGAAAGAACAAAGCGAAGCGCTTTTGGCTTCGATCGGCGACGGCGTTTTTGGGGTCACGCTCGACCGCAAGATCGGCGTGTTCAACAGAGCGGCCGAACAGATCACCGGTTTTAATTCTGTGAACGTTACGGGAAAGCCGTATCATGAGGTGCTTAAGTTCGTTGGGGATGACGGCAATGCGCTTGGGTATGACGTTATCGAGGAAGTGTTTAAAACGGGGAAAACGGCGATGCTACCCAAGAAGGCCTCGATCCTCTCGCGCGACGGAAAAAAAATTCCCGTGAGCGATTCCGCGGCGCCGGTTCGGGATGCGCAGGGCAGTGTCACCGGGGTGGTCGTTGCCTTCCGCGACGTTACCAAGGAGCACGAGCTCGAAAATATCAAAATGGAGTTTCTCTCTCTTGCGTCTCATCAGTTGCGCACGCCGCTTTCGGGCATTAAGTGGCTCATCGAGACGCTGGATGCGGAAAAGATCGGGCCGCTTACCAAGGAACAAAAGGAATATGTTCATTTCATTTTGCAGAACAACGACCGCATGATCAAACTGGTCAATGATCTTCTTTCCGTAATACGGCTTGAGGGGGAAACCCCATCCGTGAATGCGAGCACTTTTACCCTTAAAGAGCTTTTGGATGAAATATACGAAGGATTGCATTTCGTTGCCGAACGGGGAGGGATTGTATTTACCCTCGAAGTTCCCGGAGAAATTCAGATAACATCCGATAGGGTGCTCTTGAAAACCATAATTGATGTTTTTGTTTCGAACGCAATCGTTTATTCCAAGAAGGGCGGGCGCATAGTTCTGGTTGCCAAACTCGACGGAGAATTCGTGCAGTTTTCCGTTTCGGACGACGGCATCGGTATTCCGAAAGAAGAGAGGAAGAATATATTCAGTAAGTTTTACCGGGCGTCCAACGCCAAAGTAGTACGGCCGGAGGGAACAGGTCTGGGGCTTTACGTTTCTAAGTTTTTGGCGGATATTATAGGGGGGGTTATTCAGGTCGAATCCGAGGAGGGAAAGGGCAGTATTTTCCGCTTGACCGTTCCCTTCCGCGTTAATAAGTGAAGTGTGATATACTAAAAGAACAATGATCTCCATACTTATTGCCGAAGACGAAGAATTCATCCTGCGGGCGCTGGAGGATAATTTGCGCCAAGAGGGCTATGACGTGGTTTCCGCGAAAGACGGCGAAGAGGCCATTGAAATGATAAAAGAGAAAAAGCCCAATCTTATCCTTCTTGATCTTTTGATGCCGAAGAAGGACGGATTCGCGGTGCTTGAAGAACTTAAAAGGAACCCGGAATTACGGTTGATCCCCGTGGTAGTCCTTTCTAATTTGGGGTCCGACCATGATATCAAGCGTGCGCTCCAGCTTGGCGCGACCGATTACTTTGTGAAATCACAGCATCCCATCGCGGAGGTGATAGAAAAGGTGAAGAAAGTTTTGCGCGGGGAGAAGTGAAACCATTGGGAACAAAGCAACTAGGGGCGAGTCGCACATTTGTTTGGTGGGCGGTGTTTTTGCTTGTTGCCGGAGTTGGTGTTTCTCTTGCGGTCTGGATCGTATTTGCCGCATCAAGCGGACCGAACGCTCCGGGAGTCGCTGCAACGACCGGTGCCTCTGGTGTTGCCTGGACGAATTTTAATAACATCAAGCTCGAGGACGCCGCAGTTGCGCAGTCAACTGTCACGAATGTCAATACTATTTCGCAGTATCTCTCGGGTACTACGTTCGGCTTTGCTATCCCTACGGGCGCGACAATCGACGGCATCAAAGTAGAGATAAAGAAAAAAGTCGGGTTGACCACGCCGGGCGCTTATGCAACCGATAACGACGTAGTTCTCGGCGGAGGGACAGAAGTGGGCAGCGATTATGCCGACACCACTACCCAGTGGGACGCTAGCAGTCCTACGTGGGCTACCTATGGAGGGGCGACGGACACGTGGGGACAAAGTTGGACCGCCGAACAAATAAACAGTACGGCTTTCGGCGCAAATATCGTTTCAAAGTTCAATGCCGGTTCCTCATCTGGATCCGCGAGCTCGCGTACACAGGTGGATTTTATGCGGATAACGGTATATTACACGGAGACCTCGGCGGGAACCGGAGGAGGGGGTCTTGACCGCCGTTATGCGCGAGCTGTTTTCACCGGATATGCGTTCCCTCGCGCCACGCTTTTTATCCACGAGAAGGGAATTCCGGTTGCGCAGTACCTTCTTATGGGAAGCGACGGGAGATTTGAAGTCAAGATCGAAGAATCCGATGAGCGAACCGCAAACCTTCTTTTTACCTTTGTTGACCAAGAGGGGCGAAGCACTCCTCCCCGGCCGATATCGGTTCGATTGGATAAAATACAGCCTCCGCAAGTAGATATTTCTCCGCCCCCTACGATCGGGCTCCAAAAAGCCACCATGACCCGGGGAGAATCCCTTGTTCTTACGGGATATGCTTCGCCGCGCGCGAGCGTAAATGTTATGATAGATGGGAGGGTTGTGGACACGGTAACGGCCGGAACGGACGGGAAGTATTCATCGGTCTTGAATACCATAGCCCGCAACATCACGATCGGCTCGCATATCGTTTCCGTTAAACAGCGGTTTGCGCTCACCGTGGGAGAAAGCGGTATTTCGGCCACGAAGCAGTTTTTCGTTTCGGCGTTCGGGGTAGTCCGAGGGGACTTTAACGGCGACGGCGCCGTTGATATCAAGGACTGGAGCATCTTTGTGGCAAAGCGGAGTGATCCCGCGATGCTCGCGAAGTTTGATCTGAGCGGAGATGGTAAAATAAACGTAGTCGATCTCAGTATCTTTTTGGGATTATTTCGCGCAGGACGGTAATATGCTCAATCGTTTCAATATAATTCTTTTCTCCTGTGTCGCGGTGCTCGCCGTGGGCGGCTCGGTTTTAACCGCGGAGGCGGCAACGTTCCAGCTCGCGCCTGCTACCGGCGTGTTTCGGACAGGGGAGACATTCACCGTCAATCTTAAGATCGACACCATGTCGCAAACCGTCAATGCCGCGCAGGCAACGATCCTTTTCCCGAAAGATAAGCTCGAGGTGGTGGAAACGAGAAAGGAAGGTTCCGTATTCAACTTCTGGCTTGAGGAGCCGACGGTGTTCGCTGCGGATGGAAAAGTTCGGTTTGTTGCCGGCGCTCAGGCAGGCGTTTCCGGCGGGGCGCTTCAGATTTTAAACATTGTCTTTAAGACAAAAACAGACGGGTCCGCCATCGTTTCGTTCGAAGATGCGGCGATAACCTCGAGCGACGGTACGGGGACGAATCTTCTTACCGGCTTAACCGGCGCTCAGTATACTATTGTTACCGCGCAATTCATTCCTTCGGCGACCACTACTCCCGTCATTTTTTCCACGAGTACGCCATCGAGTACGGCGCCGATCGTTCCGCCGCCGCAGATAAAGCGCACTCCGGTCCCCGGCAAGGGGTTGCCGGGGAAGCCGAAAGTGAGAGCGGATCTCTATCCAGATCAGGCGCAGTGGTACAACGTTTCCGCTCCTTTTCTTGTGAGATGGGAGTTGCCGCTCGATATTTCCGGGATCAGCACGGCGTTCAATCGCGAAGCGAACAGCGTGCCGCCTGCTGTTTCCGAAGGATTAACGGAGGGCAAGCTGGTTGGTGCCGCTAAAGACGGCATCTGGTATTTCCATGTCCGTTTTCGAAACAATATCGGGTGGGGGGAGACGACGCATTATAAAATTTCTATCGATACGGCCCCGCCGCTTCCGTTCACGGTTGATGTGGCGACTGGCCTCGTCGGCGACAATCCGCATCCCAAGCTTATGTTTCGGGCATCTGATGCGCTTTCGGGCATTGGCAGGTTTGTCGTTCGCGTAGACAACGGAGAAGTTCTTGAGGGGACCGACGGGGGATACGTTTTGCCGGCACAGCCGCCCGGAAAGCACACTGTTTCCGTTCGGGCGGTTGACCGCGCGGGGAACAGCCAGGAATCCTTGGCTCATATCGACATCTTGCCGATCCCTGCGCCTACGGTAACTTTTATCACCCCGTTCCTTACGGCGAACTCCGATGAACGATTTATCGCGAAGGGGCTGGGAACGAAAGGTAACACGATTCACGTCGCGCTTCTCGACCAGCGCGAACAGGCGGTTGCGGAAGGGAAAACGGAGGTTACGGAAAACGGAGAATGGGTGTTCAGTCTTGATAAGGGTATAGAGAAAGGAGAATATAGCGTGAAGGTTTGGGCGGAAGATGCACGCGGAGCGCAAAGCTTCCCGCTTATAGCCGGCGGCGTTATTGTGAAAGAAAAGCCCCTGTTTAAAATCGGCGCGTTCGAAATGAGCGCCGGGCAGGTCCTCTTTGTTTTTATTGTTCTGATGCTCGCGGCGATCATCTCGCTGTGGTATTGGCTTAAGTTCAAGGAGGCGAAGCGCCTTTTGCGCTACGGGCTTGTTGAATATGATTTCGCGAAAATGATGGATCTTTTGGAAAAGGATATTGGAGAGCTTGAGAAAAATATCGGAGGAGCCGGGGAGCATACGGGAGAAGAAATGCTCCACTATATGGCCTCGCTTTCGGAGACGGTGAAGAAGATCAAGAATTATCTCCCGAAGGAGATTGGGAAGATGAAAGAATAGCGGGTTTTTTCGGCGCGTATCCGTTTTCTCCGGTTTTCGCGCAATTCAGGTCCCGTTCGTTCTCCTACCGGGTGTGCCCGGTAGTGAAAACTCGACTGCTCTGTGCGTTTATTTCTTTCTCGAGTTTCTACTGTCGGGTGTGGTAGAATAGAGCCATATGAGCTACAAGCGGATCCAGATGTATTTTTTCCTCGGCCTTCTTCTGGGGGCCGCTCTTCTCACTGCATTTCTTTTCTATCCCTACCTTGGCTCGCTGGTGCTTGGCGTGACGTTCGCGATTGTCTTCCGGCCGATCCACAGAAAAATATTCAGGGTATTCGGTGGGAGGGCCGTCCTTTCGGCGCTTTTAAGCACCGTTCTCCTCACTATCATTGTTCTTGTCCCTCTTATCTTTTTCGGCGCAGAACTTTTTAACGAAGCGAGCGGACTTTTGTCTTTAGTGGCTAACGGCGGGAACGGCTTTTCTCATTCGTTCGCCGAGGCGCTCCACAACCGGCTGGGAGGAATTGCGGATCTTTCGACATCGGATCTTACTTCGTATATCAATCAGTATGTCGGGGAATTGCTCCGATGGATGGTTGGCCATCTTGGCGCGGTTTTCTCCGGGGTCGCGAACATCTTCTTTTCTCTCTTTCTCGCCCTTTTTTCGTTCTACTATTTTTTGAAGGACGGGCACAAGCTTCGTGAAGTTCTTATTGCGGTGAGCCCCTTGGCGGACGAGTACGACAAGGAGGTTTTCGGAAAGCTCTCTTCGGTTGTGAATTCCGTGATCAAGGGAAGCCTTATCGTCGCGATACTCCAGGGAATTTTAACGGGGATCGGTTTTTTGATATTCGGAGTTCCGAACCCGGTGCTTTGGGGTGCCGTTGGGGCCCTCGCCGCTCTCATCCCCATTATCGGAACCGCGATAGTAACCCTCCCCGGCGTTCTCTATCTGGTGTTTGTCGGGAACCTTGTTCCCGCGCTGGGGCTTCTTATCTGGTCGGTTCTTTTGGTAGGAACGGTGGATAATTTTATCCGGCCAAAGCTCATTGAGCGCGGTTCGGATATTCATCCGTTCCTTATCCTCTTGAGCGTTTTAGGCGGCGTTAATATGTTCGGGCCGATGGGGCTTGTTATCGGGCCGCTCATTTTGAGCCTTCTCTTCGCGCTTCTCCATATCTATCAGGTGGAATTTAAGGAGTATTCGGAGGGAGCGTAGTTATGGCGTCCGGGAACTGGCATAGCGTATCCTTGGAGGAGCTTGAAAATGAGTTGCGGACAAACCTCCGCGAGGGGCTCGGGGGAGACGAATCGAAATCCCGCCTTGTGTCGTTCGGGGCGAACGAACTTCCTCTGGGGAATAGAGATTCGCTCGCGCTTATTTTTCTCCGGCAGTTCGAGAGCCCGCTTATTTACATTCTTCTCGGGGCGGGGCTTTTGGTATTTTTAACAGGCGAAAAAGGCGACGCGTTCATTATCGTTTTTGTAACTCTATTCAACGCCGTAGTGGGTACGTTCCAGGAGGGAAAAGCACAGAATACTCTTGACGCGCTCAAAAAATTCAGCGAAGGGTCGGCTACGGTTCTTCGCGGGAATGAAGAACTTATTGTGCCGGATCGTGAACTTGTCCCGGGAGATGTTATTATAGTTCGCGAAGGAGAAAAAATTCCCGCGGACGTGCGCCTTATTGAAACCCACAATTTGAAAGTTGACGAGTCGGCGATAACCGGCGAGGCGATACCAGTCCATAAGGCCGAAGGAGTTATCCACAACAAGGAACGGACTCCCTCTCAACAAACAAATATGGTCTTTAAGGGCACATACGCCGTGGCGGGGCGGGCCAGGGCTATTGTTGTCGCGACCGGCGGAAATTCGTGGATCGGAGGTGTGAGCCGGGCGATCTCGCGCGTTGACACGGAAATTCCGCTCAAGGCGGACATTCGCCACCTCTCGCAGGTCATTTTAAGCGGAGTATTTGCAGTTATCTCCGTTGTTTTTTCGCTCGGACTTTTCTACGGAAAACCGGCGGAGGAAATGTTCCGAACCGCGGTGGCCCTTGCGGTTTCCATCATTCCCGAAGGGCTTCCCATAGTCATCACGCTGATCCTCGCAACGGGTGTCTGGCGCATGGCGAAGCGGAATGCATTGGTAAAAAAGCTTCAAGCGGTCGAAGCGCTGGGGCAGGCGCGCGTGATAGCGGTCGATAAGACAGGAACGATAACCGTAAACGAGCTGGTTGTGAGAAAGGTTTTCGCGGGAGAGAAGATGTTCGAGGTAACCGGCTATGGGTATGAAGGCAAGGGTGATGTTTTATTCAATGGGAATACGATAGATCCGCTGAATCACGAGGAGCTTCTTCTCGCGGGAAAGATAGCCGCGTTTTGTTCGGATGCAGAAGTTGCGTTCCTTGAGGGTGCACGTACGTGGAAAGTCGCCGGAGATCCAACGGAGGCGGCTATGCTTGTCTTTTCGGAAAAGATAGGATTTCACCGAAGCGAACTTGACCAGGAAGCCCCAGTGCTCTCCGACTTGCCATTCGATTACAAGACGCGGTACCACGCAACTTCGCACAGAGTAGACGACGGTTCCGTGCGACAGTTCATCGCTATAGCCGGAGCGCCGGAGGCGGTGCTTGCGCTCTCGACGAAGTGGATTGCGGAAGAAGGAAAATTAAAAATCTTGGGTGACGAAGAACGAAAGGAACTCGAAAAGACTTTTAGCCAGATGGCTCATGGCGGGCTTCGTGTCGTAGGGTTTGGATTTTTGGAAGTTCCGTTTAGCGAAGGGAAAATGCCGGAAATAAAAAATATGACGCTTGCCGGATTTTTTGGGATCGAGGATTCCATTAGGCCCGAAGTCCATGCCTCGCTCCTGCGGGCGAAGGAAGCCGGAGTGAAGGTGGTTATGATCTCCGGAGACCACAAAAATACCGCCGTTGCGATAGCCCGAGAAGCCGGCATTTATTCTTCCGGGGACACCGTTTTGACCGGCGAAGAATTGTCAAAGCTTTCGGAAACGGAATTTTTGAGAGCGCTTGGGACAACGACTGTTTTCGCGCGCATCGAGCCGGATGATAAGATGAAAATCATATTCGGATACCGGAAACGCGGTGAGGTTGTCGCAATGACGGGTGACGGAGTGAATGATGCGCCGTCCTTGGTTGCCGCGGACCTGGGGGTTGCGATGGGAAGAATAGGCACCGAAGTGGCGAAAGAAGCCGCCGACATTGTGCTTTTGGACGACAATTTCGGAAGCATCGTCTCGGCGATAGAAGAAGGCAGAAGCATTTATAAAACCATCAAGAAGGTCATTTTGTATCTTTTTTCCACGGGACTAGGGGAAGTTTTTACTATTGTCGGCGCCTTGTTTCTTGGGTTTCCGCTGCCTATCCTTCCCGGGCAGATCGTGTGGCTCAATTTGGTGACCGACGGGTTCTTGGACGTGGCGCTTGCGATGGAGCCGAAGGAGCAAGGCCTTTTGGCTGGGAAGTTTGAACGGCCGAAGAAATATCTTGTTGATAAGCTGATGATGCAAAGAATGCCAGGGATGGCGCTTGTGATGATGGCGGGGGCGCTTGCGGTTTTTATGAATTATGCCGAATATGATATGCCGAAAGCGCTTACGCTCTCGCTCACCACTCTTGCCATTTTCCAGTGGTTCAACGCGTGGAATTGCAGATCAGAGACGAAATCCATATTTTCTTCCGGAATTTTTTCAAATAAATTCCTGATATATGCAACTGTCGTCGTCGTTTTTCTTCAGCTCTTTGCGGTGTATTCGCCGATCATGAATCAGCTCCTCAAGACCACGCCGCTTGGCCTTGCGGACTGGATCCTCGCGGCGGTCGTTGCCTTCTCTATTGTGGTTGTTGAAGAGGTGCGCAAATTTTTCTACCGCCGGTTTCTGCACAGTCGTCCTGGGTTTGCGGCGTAGTGATTCTTCGCGCGGACAACTACTTGCCCGCACTTGCGCTTTTTAGGTATATAGTGTAAAATAACCCATAGCAATTAACTCGGTTGCTCATAAGGAGAGCGTATGGTTTACGTGCTGATTTTTGCCCTACTGGCCTCTGCCGTGGTCAACGTTTTCTTCCTCTTGAAGGTTCGAAGCATGGTCGAGCTGCACGCTGGCCAGAAGGACCTCATTTCCGGGTTGGAGGCGGAGCTGGAGGGGGTTAACAACAAGTTCTCTTTCCTGAGGGCTTGTGGGATGAAGCTTCCCGATCCCGAGAAGGTGAAAGAAGAGCTGGGATATCTGGGTCGGAAGGTTGTTTCGGCTCGCAAGGCAAAGGAGGATGGCCTGGGATACCACGACGGCACGTGGACATTCGAAGCGCTGGATCACGCAGAGAAGAATCTCCAACTGGCTCTCGGCATTGCGCTTAGGATGAAATATCCCATTTCACCCGAGTTGACCGACTATTTGTGCGAAGCAACGACCTAGTCTCCGCACTGGCCTCGCCCCGAACCGCTACCTGCGGGCCGGGGCTTTTTCTTTTCCATCGGTTTCGGTTATACTGGAGAGCAGCGCGACAGAAGACTCGCAGTTTTTTCTGTGTTCTTCCAAAGGTGAGGGATGGTTAAACTCTCTCGTTCAAAAATTGAGCTTTTCTTGGAGTGCCAGCGATGTTTTTGGCTGGACGTCAAAAAGGGAATTAAGCGTCCGCCGCCAATGCCCTACACCATCAATAATGCCATTGACTGGCTCCTGAAGCAGGAATTCGACCGATATCGGGAAAAGGGTATTCGTCATCCGATCATGATAAAGAACGACATAGACGCTGTGCCGTTCCAGTCCCCGGACATGAATAAATGGCGCCACAATTTTACCGGCGTCCAGTTCCACCACGAGCCAACAGATTTTCTGGTCTACGGCGCGGTGGACGATGTGTGGGTTAATCCGAATAACGAGCTTATCGTGGTGGACTACAAAGCAACGGGCGCGAAACAGCACCAGATCTATGATTCCTATAAGCGCCAAATGGAAGTTTACCAGTGGCTCTTGCGACAGAATAAACACAAGGTTTCTCCGACCGGCTATTTTGTATTCGCGAAGGTGAATAAAGAGAATGGATTTTCCCTGCCCGCCGACTTGTCCGCCAAAGATTTATCGGCGGCGGGAGCTTCACGCGAAAGCGGGGGGAATGGGAAAGCGCTCTCTTTCGACCTTTTTGTCGAGCCGCAGGTAGGGGATGATTCTTGGATCGAAAAAGAGATTCATAATGCGCGAGGCGTGTACAATTCCGAAAAGCTTCCCGATGCCGGAGCGGAATGCGTGTATTGCGCATACCGCGCGAACGCGGGTGATTTTTCTTGACGTTTTTGTGGATTGAGCTGTAGTATGAGGGCAGTAACTTATTAACCCGCCCCGCAGAAGGGGGCATAGTTGAAAGGAGCACAGTATGGGAGGCGGAACGGGAAGTGATGTTGGGATTCATCCGCTCGCGACGCGCAGAATTGTGCGCATCGAGAATTGGTTGGAATGGAAGAGGCATTGGCTGGTGGCAGGGTCGGCGGATGAGCTCGTCGGGCTTCTGCATGTCGGCTTCTCGAAACATCCCAGAACATTTGAGGAGAACGTCGAGCGGATATGTTTCTACCTCGACGTGGCTGACGGGTGGAGTGGATGGCAGGGCATGCGGCAGGCCATGGCTCTCTCTGGTGCGGAAAACCCCCCAAGCGACGAAGTCGATCGCGTGGAGGTTTCCGAGAAGGCGTTTCGGGTTTTGGCTAAGGAGGGGTTTGGAGATGGTCCAGGCTTTCCTCGTCACCTCTTGGTCAGCAACATACAGCTCTTCTCGAAAATCCTCTGGTTTTTCGGGAGAAGCTACAACCTACCATCGTCTCACGCCAAAGAACACTTTGAGCGTTCGGTCAACGAGTTCCTTGTCCGCTTCATCAAGGAAATATGGGGGACGGGCGATGAACACCCCTATTTTAGCATGGGGCACATCACTCAAGATGCGGCTCTTCGGAAGAGATGCTTCAGCGCCCGGCCGGACCTCGTCAGAATCATTGCGTATCTCGGGAAGCTTCGGCTTCTGTACTCCGAGAGTATCCTCGTTGATGAGGCGAGCCTGGAAGCCCTCGCAGAAATCGTGCGGATGTTCCTGAAGAAGAAACAGAAGCATACTCTCGTGGAAGCCGTCGCGCTGGGGTCGCAGGCGGCAGAGGTCTTTCTCCTTCTTAAGGCGAGAAACAAGGGATCAGAGCTTGGGGTGTCGCTGATTTGACTTCCCGCCACAGCTCGCGAAAGCCGTCAGTGGGTCGCAAGATACCACGGGCTTTTTTCTTTGCGCTATAATTTACGTGTGGCAGATTTGAAGAAACCGAAAGTATTGCAATGGACCGCTCACAGCCGCGCGAAGATGCGCTTTTATGGGCTCTCCGAAGCGCGCGTGAAGCGCATTATCCATTCGCCCAAGCGCATTGAGGAAGGTATCGCCCCGGAAACCATCGCGATGATGCAATCTGCGGGAAGTGCAAAGCATCCATATGAGCTTTGGGCAATGATCCAGGACGCAAAGGGGAAGCGCACCGTAATTTCCGCGTGGCGGTATCCGGGTAAAACAAAAGCGGGAGACCCCTTGCCGCAGGAGATTTTGAATGAGATTCGGAGCGCTATCTGAGTATGAAAAAGTTTGGTATTATACTCATTGGAGCCGTGATTCTTCTTCTTGGGTTTATCCTGTTCGGTCCCTCAAGAACGATTCCGAACGGCAAACCCGCAACAAATCTTTCCAAAACCATGACTATCACAAGTTCCGCATTTGAGCATAACGGCAAGATACCAAAAAAATATACCTGTGACGGGAGTCCGCCAGCTGGCGGAATCAATCCGCCGCTCACGATTAGCGGTGTGCCGGAGGGCGCAAAAAGTTTGGTACTCATTGTTGATGATCCGGACGCGCCGAATGGGACGTTTGTGCACTGGGTTCTTTATGGCATTGGTCCGAATACAAAAGAAATTCCCGAGGGAATTGGCGGCAAGATCGGATTTACTGGACAAACAAGCCGTGGAAAGATGGAGTACGGGGGCCCGTGTCCGCCGTCCGGCGCCCATCGGTATTTTTTCAAGCTTTATGCGCTCGACTTTGAACATTTTCCTCTCTATGAGACTTCTCCTAAAAAAGAAGAAATTGAGATTGATATGCAGGGGCATATTCTCGACCAAACGGAGCTCATCGGCATCTATGAGCGGTAGAAGGGGTTAATCTTTTTGAGGCAATAGGCAATAGGCATTTGGCTTGGGCTATCTCACATAATAAGCGAGGCTGTTTTTCTTTTGGAAAGCTCTCGGACTCGGCTGGAGCTTGGTCTCGCAAGAGTCCGGCCGAGGAGAGGCAGCGATCTTTTGCCGCAGGAGTAAAAGAATCGTGGTTTCCAAAAGAAAAATTGCCGAGCGGAGTTTTCCGGGTAGTAGTCCGTCGGCTGACGGATCACTACCCGGTTTTTCTCTTGCAAGGAATTATTTTTTGTCGTACATTAGTTGAGGTATTTTCTTTGCTCAAAAGGGGGACATGGGGTGCCGAAACTTTTGAGTGCTACGGATTATGAAAACAGCCCAACAGGGGTCAACGTTCTTGATGCCCGCGCCGAGGAGCTCATCAGGCTCAAGAAGCGGAAACCGAGACGGTCCTTCCCGCTTGCCGTCCGGACTCCGAATGCGGTGACGCAAGTTTCCGTTCAGAAGGTGATCAGGGTGGACAGGGAACGCGAGGAGGTTGTTCTCAGGGTCGTTGTCCCACTGAAATGGATTCGCCTTCAGCTTCCATAAAGAGGGGCGTGAAATCCGCCATGGCCAGTCCGGTTCCGGGCTGGCTCTTTTTTTACCTTCATCAATGGGGGTTCCCCGAATTTTGGGTACCTGTGCTTGCCCTATGTACTCCTCTTGATTGTTTTCCCCGGCATGCTATGATTTTTGTAATTCCAATGAAACGGTTTTTGAGCTACTTTTTTATTGATTTCTCCGCAACCGCTTTTGCCTGGTTCTTTTTCTTTTTTACTCCCGCATACGCAAGGGCCAGAGAAAGGCGTTCCAAATTTTTGTAAGAGACAGCAACAGCAAAAATTCAAAAACCCCTCCGGCCCACGGAGGGGTTTTTGGTGGCCTGAGCATTGTCCGCTGTTCTTTGCAGATAACGCTCAGACCGTCTCAGAGAATAAAGGGACAGGTCTGCGCACCTCGACAATCGAATATCGTGAGCACGCTTGGAGTTTGTTTGGGGCGTATTTTTGGAGGAGGACGGTATGGGAATGGAGCGGAACAAAGAAAGAACGAAGGGGCGGAACGAAAACCCTTCGGGAACGGCGAACCTTCCCTCGGACGGGAAGAAGCCGCATGCGGAGGAACCCGCCGGGCATGAGGCCGATCGTCCGGCGAGCGATGGCGTGCCCGCGAAGAGCAAGCCCGAGGCCTCGCCAAGCGATTTTGCGAGGAGGTACAACCCGGCTGGATACTGAACGCCTGAAACTTCGAAGTGCTGGCAGAAAACAAATAAGGGGTCGCAACCGCGGCCCCATTTTTTACCCTCCTAAATTTTTCCAAGAAAAACTTGGGAGGGTGCCTAATGTTGCTGTTGTAATCCTGCGAGATTATTAAGGGCAATCACATTACTATGACATGTCATAGTAATAGGGAAACAAAGATCAGTAACTAGAATGCCGTTAGTGCGAGCCCTATTGCCTCGCCTGCTTCTTTTTCTAAGAATGAAATACCGCTCTTATCGAGCGGTCGTTCCCGGGTTTATGACAATAACGAACGTTTCATTCCCTATATTCCCGCGCTGGTCTTTTGCGGTGAGCGTGAATTTATATGTTCCCGCTTGCGTTGGTGTTCCCTGAAGGACTATGGAATCTTCCTTCGGTTGCGGGCAGGGAGTGGTGAAGCAATAGATCGCCGGGGGTTCTGCGAGGGAAAGTCCCGGAGGAATGCTTCCGGCGGTTACGCCGAAGCCGTAGCTCGATATGCCCCCGGTGGCCTTGAAGGTCGCATAGAATGGCTGTGCGAGCGTTCCCGCAAGATTTCCCGAGCCCGTAATGGTGATCATTTGCCGCGGGGGATTTGTGCTCTGGATAAGTTTTATCTCCGTCACTTGCGAGATGAAATTTTTGATCTCGTCCAAGATCCCGCGTACCGTCACTTCTGCGCCGACATTTACCTCTGAAACGGTGATGGACCTGCCGTCGGATGTTTGCATCACGAATGAGCCGTCGGCGTTCACCTGAGTGACGGTTCCTTTTATTGTTTCGGGCGCAGACGGCTTTGCCGGTTTTGATGTGTCGCGTACGATGTCGGCTTCAATAACCTGGTCCGTGCCAATCACTCCATAGATATTCAGCTGGTCTCCTAGGGAGAGATCGGAAACACCTATGCGGCTGCGGTTGCGGTCCAAAATGATCGTTTGCGCGTCAAGCTGAACCACGTATTTGCGCGAGAGATCATAATAGGGAGCAACTTGGCTGGGGACCTGGACGCCGCGCAGGGTCGGACTTTGCTGTTCTGCGCCGAGCGGGCACGGGGCGTTGAAGCGCTTTTCTCCCATATCGTTAAAGCCATAGCAGGGAAAATTCTGCCGTTGAACTACGATAAGCGTATTTCCCGAAACCGAAACAAGATTCGTGTTGTCAAGCTGAATGAATTGTTTTTCCTCCGGCTTGGAGAGGTTACGGACGATAAGCGCCCGTATGGAACCGTCGTTCGCATAGTATCCGAAGACGTTGATCTGGTCACCAGAAGAGAAGTCGGCGAGTGTCGCCCCCATGCGGTTCCGGAGAAGGAGGCGTGTGTCGGAAGAAACTTCAATGCGATACAGATAAGGAGACGGGATCGGATAAGTTTCCGGAGGCAGTTGTTGTGGAATTGGATTTACAGAAGTCGGCGCTCCATAGCTTATATTGGGCGCGCCTGCGCTCGCGGAAGGAGCGGGGCACTTCGTTTCCTTTCCGCGCGAAGCGTCTTCCTTAAAACTTACGCATTTTGTTTGAGGGAGGTTTTGAATTATTGCTCCCGAAGCCGGAACGGTTCCTTCCATAGGGCGCATAATGCCGCCGCCTCCATTTTGCGCGTACACATAATTTGGATACGCCCAAATCGTATTCCCCGAGACGTTTTGGACAACAAGGTTATTGAACTGGATAATATCTCCGGAGACAACGGAAATGCTCCCCGGGGTCGGCAGGGGAATAGGGGTGCCTGTTTGTGCCTGGACGCTTACTATCGACGAGATAACCGCCAAACCGACTAATACCGACATTTTTTTGTTCATGTGTTTATTATACCCTTTTTGACCCTTGCCTATAAGTGACGAATAGGGGATGGATTTATTACACCATGCGGGTTTTTAGCAGAAGCAAACTTACAAGTTGACCCGATTTGCGTTAAGATATGAACCATGCGGATATTCGCCTTTGTAGACGCTTCCAATTTGTTTTATGGAGGAGAGAAGAGTTTGGGTTGGAAAATAGACTACAAAAAGCTTTTTGAATATCTCAAGGAGAAATATTCTACGAGTAAGGTTTTATATTTTGGCGGCGTCGAAATACATAATTTTCAGTATGATTATCAGAAAGACGAGACTGTTCCGCTCAAAGATTTACGCGCACACTTACTTCAATTTCTTCATGACAAAGGCGGGGAGCTTGATGAAGCACAGCTCTTGCTTATCAGTAGGCATATCCAAAGAGTAAAATTCTATCTCAAACTTGAGGAATTTGGATATAGCCTATTTCTTAAGCCCGTAAAGCTCTATGATCAAGGCGATGGAACAACGAAGAGAAAAGCCAATTGTGATGTTGATATGGCTTTTCACTTAATGAAAGAGAAAGACAATTTTGACCGAGTCGTTATCCTTTCTGGAGATGGCGATTTCTTGCCAGTGTTGAAATATCTTAAGAAAACCGGAAAAGCAGTCGTTATCCTCGGCAGAGGAAAACGGACAGCCAAAGAAATAAAACAATTTGCAGGAGCCGATTTCAGAGACTTTGAATACCTTCGAGAAATGATAAAAATGTGGTAAAAACGAGGAAAGGCACCCATATAGGATGCCTTTCACGTTTAGTAACTTTACTATAGCAGGTGGTTGATGTGTGTCAATATGGAGTATTCCACAAGGGTCTTAAAGTGAAAAGGGCCCCAGGAGGACGGAACCTCAAAGGAGCCTTTTCGTGGTGATACATAATCACTATACTGCACAATGGGCAAAAGCCAATAAGGGGTGTGCATATCTAAATAAATCAACCATGAAACTCTCGATTGGCATGGAGCGAACACAACCCGACATACCGACGGAGGTGAAGGAAAGTTTATTCCTTTTAAATTCAGTATAAATCTTCAAAATAGAGCACTAGTCAGTGCGAGTGGTCGGCGGTAGAGGGGGCGGATAGGTGAGCCGTAGCCCCCGTTGGCGGGGAAAGGGGTAAAACTACTTTCGAAAAGTAGGGGGGTTGTTCTTAAAGAGTCCCCGGGCAAATTGTTGATGGATGCAATAAAAAGAAGTAAAGTTATCGAAACACGATGTCTGAAATCAATCTTTATTGCGATGAGAGCAATCACCTCGAGAAAGACGGGAGGCATATTATGGTCTTGGCGGCAATCTCGTGTCCCAAAGAACATACGCCTGAGATCAATAAAAGAATCAAAGAAATCAGAGCACGCCACGAACTAAAAACAGATTTTGAGATCAAGTGGAAAAAAGTATCTCCAGCCAAGATTAAGTTCTATCTGGATGTTATAGATTATTTCTTCGACAACCCCGACATTGGCTTCCGGGGCGTTGTTATTGATAAGAAACAGCTTAACCATGCAGCATGGAACCAGAGCCATGATGATTTTTACTATAAGATGTATTTCGAGCTTTTAAGTAAGATCCTTGACCCTTCGAAGAAATACAACATATATCTTGACGTCAAGGATACGCAAGGAAAGAAAAAAATCCGAAAACTGCGCGATGTGCTGTGCAATAACCTATATGACTTTGAGCGCAGCATTGTAAGCAAAATTCAAGAAGTCAGATCTCATGAAGTTCAAGTGCTTCAGATTGCCGACCTACTAGCTGGTGCACTCCAATTTGCAAACAGGTCAGATGTTTTGAGCCCGGCGAAGATTGAATTGGTAAATCGCATCAAGTCCCGCTCGAAATACGATTTAACAAAGTCGACTCTCTTGCGAGAAGCGAAACTCAACATTTTCCATTGGGTCGGGCAAAATGGCTAACCAGCAAAATGTCTCAAAAGCCGAAATGGATCAGCCCAATCATTGAACTTACGTCGTTTAATGGTGACGCGGTAAAATACCTAGACCACCTCTTCTCAATTTTCAAGAAGGATTTCATTGATAAGCCTTGTAAGTTAGACGGAAAAGTCATCGTGTTCGACAAGAGACTCCTTAATGGGAAGCCAGAGGGCTTCTGGCATGTTACCTCGTCTTTAGATAAGAGAACGAAGCAAAGAACGCCGGACATGCGACGTTGCGAGCGTTTACCCTGGATTAAAGGAATCATTGAAAACCAGCATGATACCGTTGTCCTCAGTTGGAGAAATGATAGAGATGGAGAAAAAAGATTACTGCTTTTTCTTGAAAGTGAGGATTTCCTTGTGGTTTTAGGAGAAAAGAAAACAGTTTTCATACTGATTACGGCGATTTATGTAGATAATCCTGCTCAAAAAGCAAAACTATTAAAGGAATATAAGGCAAAAGCCGCTCCAGTAAACTGAAACGGCTTTCGTACTCCTTTTACGCGTGGTAAATGAGTTATTTACAGTATACGGGTTTGTTGGGGGTAAAGCAACCTACCTGTGAATAACTAAATAAACCAAAACTCATTATAAAATAAGCATTTCTTGCATGAAAAAATGGTGAATGAGCATTAATTTGAGGGGCCGTGGAGGGGGTTAGGGATATTGAGAATAAACGGGTTGAGTTTGTGGGAATGGAGAAAATTTGAGTAGGGGGACCATAGCCCCCGTTGACAGGTGAGGAGTTATTCCCACTTTATCCAAGCACACCTTCCCAAGCGTACAAGCAAGCCTATTAAAGCCCCTCCTAGTTCCACTCAGAGAAGTCCATATGTTGCAAAAAATTACTCCAGTGTTTTGAATTGACAATGAATGTTGTTGCTCTCTCCACGTTTTTGTTGATATGGTTATGGAAAATACTTGAGTACTTCAGATAGTCTGGTAGGGGAAAGTCATAGGTAAGCCAAGGCTTTTCTTCATAACTTACGCTTGAGAGGTCTATCGCGCCATCATCTTTTGAGACTTGGCTCGGATCAAAGTTTGCTAAATAAAGATTTGCGGTAGTTACCACCACTGGTAGGTATAGAATTTTTGTAACATTACCTGGTATATCTAGATTTTCCACTGTATTGGATAACTGACTTCCAATCGCATTAAGGCCGTAATTTGCCTGGAGCGCTGCTTTGTAGATTTTGTCGTCTTGGTTTCGATTCCAAGCATTTAGTGCACTGTTAACCTCAATTGCTACTCCAGTGGCTTCAAAGTGTTCAGGGTGTCCATAACCGAGATTAGGAAAGATACCTCGAATTGCTTCGAGCGAACCCCATTGTCCTGCTCTCGATTTTTTCACAAAGAATGTCGGCAATCGTTTATCTTCATTATCCAATTTTAAGAAAATCCAGTTTTTGATATTTGGACTTGCGCGTTTGCACTCAATGAAAAGATAGATTAGACTACCGCGAGCACCGAAATATGCTGGATCTCCAAATCTGAATTTCGCGGCCAGAATGTCGATGGCACCAGTTTTACCTAACTGAGCTCCTTGTGAAGGGGGATGCGTAAACGGAACCTCCTGCACTGCCAAGTAATTCTCATTTTGCTTAACAGTAAAGTAGCAGAATTCCTGGAAGGGGAGTCCTGCCTCGTTTAGTAGTCCAGTTTTTTGTTGATCGGTTGGCACAATACTAAAGTTTTTGGTAAGGCCTTTGCTTATTACAGATAAATTTAAAACTTCCTGGTTATATTGTAAACCGATGAATGAGCCGTAGCCCCCGTTGGCGGGGAAAGGGGTAAAACTACTTTCGAAAAGTAGGGGGTTGTTCTTAAAGAGTCCCCGGGCAAATTGTTGCTAGTGTTGTAAGAATGCTGTTTTTATGGTAAAATTAAAATATGAAAAGCAAATTATTATTGTTAATACCTGCACTACCTGTTCTAGTGGCACTTATAGTACTTGCCGGTACTTTGATAATGCTCATAATGTTCTTGGCATGGCCATTTCAAAAACTATGGGCGTTAAAGTCAAAAAACCACATTGATACAGCTCAAGGTTGTAATGATCAACAAGGACTCACATGTGTAGAGCCAGAAATTGATTTTGTAAATAATGGTAGTCCTCGAGGATCTATCTATACATCCAGCACGTCTTTCATGGGCATTATTGCTCAAAACAGCGAACCGCCAGCCGTTATTGAACATTTTAAACCAACGGATATTTCTTGACAGAGTAAGAATATACGAACCGTATAGCCCCCGTTGGGGCTTAGTTTTACCATCACCCCTCTTGCGCCTTCTTAGATTGCTGTTCAAGCCGCTTGGCGAATTTGAGGCGCTTTACGGCGGTCCGGTAGGATTGGATTTTTGTTCCGTCCGGCAGTGTTTCGGTAATCATATAGTCAAGAATTTTTTCTTTATCCTCTTTAGTAAGGCCCTCGTAAATGCCAAATGGCTTGGAAATTTTGCACATTACAAATTTTTCCGTTCCGCTTTTTAGGGGCCTTTTGGGTTCGTCGTATCGTATTTCTCCCAATAACCCCATGCCGCGCTTTACTGCCTCCTCGGTTATTCCGAACAGCTTAGCGATTTTTTTGATTTCTTTAGCGCCCTTTCTGCGAGGCATACTTGATTATTTTAATCTTTTTTGCGGATCCAGTAAGTGAGAGCTACTCCTGCAATTAATATACTTAAGCTATAGAAAGTCGTTTGCAGAACGAGATTTCCTCTGAAGCCGAATACTTTGTCGCCGTCTTGTATGATGTGGTAGAATCCACCTCCAACACCGGGCGGTTTTAATTTATCCGCTTGGACCAAAAAGAGAATGACTAATGCGATTGCCGTTGCGATCACGATATATTTTTCTGCTTTCTGCATAGTTGAATTTAAAGTTTTCGACCTTACCCTACCTAATTTCTAATAGATTTCCCAATTATACTTCCCACCATGCCTCCACCAAAAAAACTCAAGAACATCAATCCCCATCCAATTTGATAAGCCAAGTATAGGCCATAGATGGCCAGTACAGTTCCTAAGAGTTTAAGAACCCACCCCCACCCCCTTGATGGGACATCAAGACTGGGTCGACCGCTGGCAGAATCAACAAGCCCTCGCGTTGTGCCGCCGAAAGATATTACCCAAAGAATATAGCCAATCGTGACTATGACAAACGGAATCATTTTTGTTTTAAAAACACACAAACCTACCATATGGGTGATGACCTTGCGGCCGCCCATGCCTTTTTATAGATTATTACAAATTTCTTTATTTGTGTAAAATATACAAGGTTAACTATTAATAAAGAACATGAAACTCTCGATCGGCATCGTCGGTCTCCCGAATGTCGGTAAGTCCACCCTGTTCAAGGCCATTACCAAACAGCAGGTGACTATCGCGAACTATCCATTCGCGACAATAGACCCAAACGTGGGCGTGGTTGCGGTGCCCGACGAGCGGCTTACGAAACTCACCGAGATGAGCCATTCCCGTGGAGTTCTACGACATCGCGGGGCTTGTGCGCGGCGCGAATAAAGGCGAAGGGCTGGGGAACCAGTTCTTGGCGCACATACGCGAGTGCCAGGCCATTGTAGTAGTACTCCGGCTTTTTAAGAGCGAAGAGATCATCCACGTTGAGGGAACGGTGGATTCACTTCGCGACCTGGAGACGATCTTGATGGAGCTTGCGCTCAAAGACCTGGAAACGATAGATAAGCGTTTGAGCAAGCTCGATGGCGAGGCGCGTACCGGGGACAAGACAGCGGTTAAAAATCTTGAGATTCTGAAACAAGTGAAAGATAGTTTAAGCGCAAGCGGCCTCGCGCTTCGGTTTCGCGGCGAGGAGATAGTCAAAGAGCTTTCGCTCCTCACTTCGAAAAAACAGCTCTATCTCTTGAATGGTGACGAGGCAGATGTTCCGGAGACGCTCAAAAAGAGGATAAAGGAGCTGGGCGGCGAATACATTGTTGCCGATCTGGCGACGGCAGAACATATTCCCGGGCTTATCGCGAAGGCCTATGAGGTGCTGGATCTTATCAGTTTTCTCACAACAGGAGAGGACGAAACGCGCGCGTGGACCATCGAGCGGGGAACAAAAGCTCCGCAGGCGGCGGGTGTTATCCATACGGATTTCGAGAAAAATTTTATCCGCGCGGAGGTCGTGCCTTACGGAAAACTGCTTGAAGCCAAGAGCTGGGTGGCCGCAAAACAGAAGGGATGGGTCAGGCTTGAGGGGAAAGACTATGTAGTTAGTGATGGTGACGTATTAGTAATAAGACATGGATAGATAAGAGGGGACGCCTGCCCCGTCACCAGCCGGGTATTATTTTCTTCCCGCCGATTAGGCGAAGGAAGCAATGCCCGGCTTGGTGCGGGGTTATTGTGGTACGACATGGGTAGGCGCTTGGATTTTAATAAGTCAGTATGATATAATAAAAAGGATATGGGATTTGAAGATAAGGAAGACGACAATAAACAACCGGCAGAAAACTCGGCAGAAGACTCGGGGCGGTTGCCAAATTCGGACTATCACAAGCCGCCAAAGACCGAGAAATCGGTTGGTGAGCACAAAGAAGAAAAAGATGTAGATTTTTCTTCCGCAGAAGACTGGGAAGAATTGTTTCGTCAGATAGGCGAAAAGGGCTACATACGTGGTTCCAGGGAGCTTTTTTCACCGGAAGAGCTGAGAGATCGTATTGACGGCGTTCGCAAGGGTATTTATCGCTCTGAATCAATAACACGGGCAGGTAATCTCCGTGAAACGGTGGAAAAATTAGTAGAAAAAGACGAAAAAGAGAGCACAAAGGGAAATAAAGAAACTATCGGAAATTAAGGCTTGGATTTTTATTAAGGCGAAATTTTATGAAACTTTGTTTTGGCTACCTGCGCTGATCTAGGGCACTGCCCAACGTTTCGTCGTCCGCGAACTCGATTTCGCCGCCCGTAGGCAACCCTCGTCCCAAGCGGGCGATTTTTTTTGCGAAGGGGGAGAGTTCTTTGGTGATGACCGAAGCGTGGAAATCTCCGTTCGCTGTAGGACTGAACGCTAAAATAATCTCCTCCGCTTGCCCGCCGAATTCTTTTTGGATAAAACTTTTCAGATTTTGCAGGCGGAGCTTCTGCCAATCCTCGAGAACCCCGGTTTTCGGGATGAACCCAAGGATAAGATAGCGGCCGTTGAATTTTTTGGTGTTTTCAATTGAAATGAGGTCGGTTTCTTTTTCAACGATGCCGACGATGTTGTGCGCCCGCTTCGGATCGCCACAGATGGAACAGAGGCCTCCGGTGTTCTGGTGAACAAAAAAACACCGTTCGCAGGTTTTGATCTGCTGGAGATTTTTAAGGTCTTCGGCGAGGCCGTGGATCGAATTTGCGCCTTCGTTTATTAAATGAAAGGCAAGCCGGATCGCCTGGCGCGGACCGATAGAGGGGAGTTCCGCGAGCCGCGCGGCTATGCGCCTTATCGGTTCCGGCAAGTTCCGTATCATTGTTGTACTATTTTATATCTTTATGGCTTGAAAAACAAAAAAAGTACCCAGAGAGAGGAAAAAAAGATCTCTCTGGGTGTTTGGGTTGGTTCACGCTTGGATTTCTGCGAGAGTCGCTTCGTGGCGAATATTGATGAGCAACTGTTCGCATGGACCGCCGCGCCGGCAGATGGCAGTTTCGTGTTGGAGCACTCGCCTTGTTTTCCGGGAGGCTCGCTTGCCGAGAAGGGAATTTGGATTAACATTTCCCTCCTCATTCTGTATTCCACGGACGAGGATATGAATTTTCCGCCCCCTCTTTCCGCATCCGAAGCAAGCTCCTCCCTCCGCGTACCCTGAAAGATTTACATCGGAGTCGTCATAGTAAACCGTGAACTTCATTCCGCTGACCTTGAAGTTGAGTTTTTCGGCCACAAGCACCTCCTAGGTTTTGAATACTGAGCTTATTGTGAGTGGTGTAACATATTTTGTCAAGTTTCCGTTTCCATCGCGCCGTATTTCGTCTCGATGCTCCGAAAGGTAACCCGCTCCTGGTCGAACTTGAGGTTGACGCTTCCCAATGGGCCGTTTCGGTGCTTGGCGATGTTGATCTGGGCGATATTTTGCTCGTCGGGCAGGACATCCTGCTTGTCGCGGTCTTTCCGATAGATAAAGAGTACAACGTCCGCGTCTTGTTCGATGCTTCCCGATTCCCGAAGATCGGAAAGGCGGGGGACCTTGTTGTCGCGCTGGTCTACAGCCCGCGAGAGCTGGGAGATAGCAAGAACGGGGACCTTCAATTCACGCGCGAGCGCTTTGAGCCCCCGCGAAATTTCCGTGATCTGCTGGACCATATTGTCCGAATTCGTGCGTGGTGCGATAAGCTGGAGATAGTCCACGATGAGGAGCGCAAGCCCGTGTTCGATCTGGAGCCGGCGCGCCATCGAGCGCATTTGGAGGATGTTCGGGGATGCGGTGTCGTCTATAAAAATATTTACATGCGAGAGGCGGTCCAGTGCGTTTTGTATCATCTCGAATTCAATATCTTCGGTTATCCGGCCGGTACGGAGTTTCCAGAGCGGGACCTGGGATTCCGCGGCGATAAGGCGGTCTACCACCTGCTCGCGGGACATTTCGATGGAGAATATCCCCACCGGAAGGCCGGTTTTTATCGCGGCGTTCCGCGCGACGTCCAGAGCAAGCGTTGTTTTCCCGAGCGACGGACGCGCGCCGAGGACAATAAGATCCGAGTGCTGGAGGCCGGAGAGGATGTTGTCGAGATCCGGAAAGCCGGTAGGAATGCCGCGGAGCTCGCCCTTCCCTTGGTGGAGCCGCTCGATCCGCTCGTAGGCGCCCTTTAATTCTTCTTTGACTGGGGAAAAATTTTTCGTGAGAGATCTCTGGGAGATCGAAAGGAGCCGTTGTTCGATTATATCCAGGATACTTTCTACGTCCTGGTCGGTGTTGAACGCCTCTTCGGTGGCCGCGGCAGATGCATTGATAATGTCGCGGAGAATTTTCTTGTCCTTTACGATTTTTGCGTAGTGCTCTATGTGCGAAGCGGTAGGAACTTTGTTCGTGAGTTCCGCAAGATAGCTCGAACCGCCAATGTCTTTCAAAAAATCTTTTTCCTTAAGCTTTGAAGTGAGGCTCAAAATGTCTATTGGCTGGCTTTTTTCGTAGAGCTCGAGAATATTTTCGTAGATCTTTTCATGAATGGGAGAATAAAAATCGCTCGGCACCAAAAGATCCGCCACTTTAATGATGGCGCTTTTGTCGATCAAGAGGGAACCCAATACCGACTGTTCGACTTCTAGGTCCTGCGGAGGGATTTTTAGCTGGGATTTCTTACTCATGGCAATAAATTCGAAATCCGAAATTCGAAGCACGAAACAAATTCGAAATTTTAAATTCAAATGTTCTAAACATCAGACTGTTTTTCTCATGATTGAGCTGAGGATCATCATCAGCTCCGTGGCTTCTTGTAGTAGCTGTTTTCTAAGAAACTCAAGTTCCTGTTCGTGCGTTTCTATTAATTCCAGCCAGTATCTGCTTTCTTTGGCCTCTTTCCGAGAAATTTTAATCCTCATCCCAAAGTCTTTTTTACTCAGGGATTCATTGGCTTCAATATAATTTGCTCCTACCGACCCGGAAGATCGAATGAGCTGTTTGCCGTCCTCGATATTTTGAATAGTTTTTGGCAGTTGCCTGACAAACGCGCGAACATTTTTGGCGAAATCGAGCGTTCGCTTCTCAAGATCATATTGTTTTGAATTTTCTGCCATTAGAATTTGTTTCGGATTTCGTACTTCGTACTTCGTGCTTTCCCCAAATATATGGCCCCAGCGGTGTATCCTCAATTACGTATCCTAGACGGTCTATTTCCTTTCGCAAGGCGTCTGCCTGAACAAACTGTTTGTTTCTTCGGGATTTCTCCCGTTCCTTGGCAAAAGCTTCTATTTTGGCTGGGATTTTTGGGGGTGAGGGAGAGAACCCAAGCGAACGGAGGGCCGATGCAATATCCGTGTAAAGCCCGCGAGCCTCGCTTTTGGAGAATTTCCATATTTTCGGCTGAAGGTTGCTGACGCGCTTGAATATCGCTCCTATGGCTTTGGGCGTATTGAAGTCATCTTCAAGTTCTTTACTGAAGTCGATCTCCCCTTTGGGGAGAACGTGTTTTACGATGGCATGTTTTTCGACAAAGTGGAGCTTCCCAAGAAATTCAAGAAGGCCGTTCCAGCTTGCGAGATGGTCGCGGACAAGCGTTTCCGTATAATTTATCGGCGAGCGGTAGTGATGAGTAAGCGCGATGAGGCGTAATACATCGGCGGGGTAGCGCTTAAGAAAATCGGCGATAGAAATGTAATTACCCTTGCTCTTCGACATTTTCTCGCCGTTTACCGTAAGCGTTCCAACGTGCATCCATATCTTTACGAAAGGCGTTTTGCCGGACGCGGATTCCTGTTGGGCTATTTCCGCTTCATGATGGGGGAATTTCAAATCAATGCCGCCGCCGTGGATGTCGTACTGCGGACCAAAGAATTTTTCCGTAATCGCCGTGTCTTCGATGTGCCATCCCGGGCGGCCCCACCCTAATGGGGTTGACCATGACGGGCTTGCCCTGAGAGAAGTCGAAGGGTCACCATTGACGATGACGGAATTCTTTCCGCGCAAATCCCTGCCTGCCGGCAGGCAGGCGCGTAATGATCCGCGCTGATCCGCGTACTTCCATAATACGAAGTCGCCCCTGTTCTTTTTCTTTATACTTTCGTCAATGCGCGATGTGGCATCTTCCGCTTGGAGCGCGGTGCGGCGGGCAAGCCGTCCATAATTTCTGAATTTTGCGATATCAAAATAAATGCCGTCCTCTGGAATCTTGTAGGCATATCCTTTTTTGAGGAGAGTTTTTATCTGTTCCGCGATCTCTGGAATGAATTCCGTTGCCGGCGCGTATTTATCCACCGCCGTTATGCCCAGGTCTTTCGTATTTTGGAAATAGATCCTTTGGAACTTCGCGGCTATCTCTTCTGGTTTCGCGCCCTCTTCCGCGGCGCGCGTGATGATCTTGTCGTCAATGTCCGTGATATTTTGGAGATAGAAAACTTTTGTGCTTGTTGAGCTCAGATATTTTACGAACGCGTCGAAAACGAGGTACGTTCGTGCGTTCCCGATATGGAGGTAGTCGTAGACTGTTGGTCCGCAGACGAAAAGCCGTAAAGGGTTACCCTTGGATTTTGATAAATCCTCTTTTTTACCACTCAATGTATTGAAAAGCTTCATTTTTTCCATTCGCGAAGGTGTTTTCGCAGGCGTTCATAGAACTCAGCTCGATGGCCTGCGTAATAGATAATTACTCTGGAAGTTTCTGATTCTACATTATAAACAACACGATAGGGTTTGCCTTTCGATGAGAAGTGAAAACTCCGGAGCCAAGCCAATGGTCCGGAAAGTTGATCGCCGAGAAACGGATTAGCGCGAATTTTTTCTGAAAACCCTTCAAGCACAAACTGCCGTACCTCTTGCGGCAGTTTCTTTAAGGCGCGTTCGGCGGCCGGTGTAATGAAGACCCGCCAATCTTTCATAACCCTCTTATAGTTCTTTAAGCTTGTAGCGGCTCACCTGTGCTGCACTTTTCTTAACGATACGCATCGCTTCCTTATTCAAGAGAAGTTCGATAGTTTCGAGTTCGCTTTTGGAAAGATTTTTCAATCCTTCGGCAATTTGCGGCAGGGTTACCGGAATAGAGATAGAAGAAAATTTTGATTTGGTGGTCAAAGCCATAGTGTCAAGTATAACATTCGCGAAGATACTGTCAAAGCCGAATGGGATTGTCTTTTGACGGCTTATGGAGCGGTTTCTTTTTGCCGGAGAGAGTATCAAGGAGAATCATAACTTGAAATGACTAATTACTAATTTCTAATTGACCTAATCGGACGGATACCAGAAGCACTCTTTGTTAGAAATTAGTGCAATTAGATCAATTAGGAATTTACTTCCCTATTATCTCTTATTTCTAACGCTTTTTCGAGGACTTGACAGATAGAGTAATAGTATGCTATAATTTAACTACAAGGTTGGAATAGGCCAACTTTGTAGCTCTTTTCTTTGAGAGGAAGAAGGTGATAAAAATGCGCGTTGATCCTACCGTGCTCGACGAAAAGGAATTGAAGGTCGAGTTGAAGAAAGCGCTCAAGGGTGTTGGGTCAGCCGAGGAGGCGGAACGCAAAATTCGGGAGTATTTCAGCCCCTCGCCTCTTGTGGCCGTGGATTTCTGCTCGTTGGGCAATGCGTACTGCCACGTGCTTATTGAGCCACGACAAGGCGGCCCGAACCTCACCTTCACCTTCGCCATCGATGATTGAATGGTGGTTAGGGTTACGAAAGGCAAATCCATCCGGCCCAAAGCGGATGGACGCGAAGGTTGGACGCGCAATCCAACCAAGACGGCGGAACCAAAAGTTCCGCCCCCTACTTCAGCCGATTAGCGATAGTCGTTTGAAGTAGGGCTTGCAGAAGATTGTCTTTTGCGTAGCTCTCAAGTTTTTTGAAAACCTAGGAATGGAGGTGATCCGCATGAACACGGCTATCGAGATGTTTGCGGGAGATGCCGTCCATGGCTCTCCTCGGTCCGGCTGCTACTGTGAGCCTTGCAAGATGGCCCGCGGGGAGCACGAACGGCACATAGTCGAGGGGGAGAAGGACAACCTCGTCTACGTTGGCGTTCGTCCGAGAAAGATGGGTGTCGTGTCTTCCGCCGTGGGCTACTTTGGGAGTTCCGCCGAGCTTCCCGAGGGCTGGCAGCTCACGGGTGAGCGCGACATCTCCGATGTTATGCTCTCGCTCGGCACCACCGACAAGACCACGACTCTGGAGATCATGAACAAGCACTGGCGGCAGTAGCCGCCGTGCCCAAAAGGAGGTGATTCACACGACCGTCAGCAATGGCGGTCTTATTTTAGTTCAAAATTTAAAAATCCCGCCTTCTCCGCCAGCTGGCGGATTCGGACGGGCAGGCAAATATCAAAATGACAGTTCAAAAATTAAAAAATGATTGACGGGGGAAGTGGGTGATTCTTAACTTTAATCTTTGATATTTGAACTTTGATTTTATTAGATCCAGTCCTTCCTCCTGAAATACGCGAACATAGCAACCATGCCGAGTATCATGATCAAGAGTACGATCCAGAAACCCTGCGGATGGTCTATGATCGGCGTACCTTTTGTGTTCATCGAAAAGAGCGCGGCAAAAAGCATCATCGGGAAGGTGAGGAAGGCGAGGATGGTGAATGTTTTTACCACTTGCGCGTTTTTGACGCCGATCAGCTGATTGTTGGTGTCCTCGAAATCTTCGGCGGCCTCGCGGTAATCCTCAAGCTGATCCAGGATCTTTATATTCTCGCCGATAAGGTCGTTCATATAAACTTGGCACGCTTCGCCCAAGAAGTCGCATCCGGTGCGGGAAAGCGATTCAAGGGTGTGCCTCTGGGGGCGCACGATGATGCGGTACTGGGAAATATCGCGCTTCAAGTACGAAATTTTTTCGAGGAGTGCCCGCTCGCGTTGGCTCTCGCGGTCGCGAAAGAGCTCTGCGCTTATCGTATCCACTTTTTCCCGGATGTGCGTGAGCTGGCGTTCCTGGAACGCGAGGATAGATTCGAGAAGCTTGTGGGCAAGCTGAAGCGTATTTTCAAATTCTTCCCGTTCCGGTTTCCATGATTTTTGTATCTCGCGGATAAGCTCTTCGTTGTTGTAGCTTACCGTGATGACCTCTTTTTTTGTGATGATAAAATCCATCTCGCTCCGGCGTGAAACCTTGTTCACCGGATCGTAGATGGGGAATTGGTAAATAAAATAGAGATAGCTCTTGTGGTTCTCGACGAATGGCCTCGCGGAGGGGCCCTTGAGCTCCTCGATGATAAGCCGGTGAAGCTTATATTTTTTGCCGAGCTCCTCGACTTCCTTTCCGCTCGGACGCACGAGGTTTATCCATTCTGTGCCCTTCGTTGTGGTTTTCATAAGGTTTATTATAATATAAGTATACCAAAGAGCGAGCCGTCCGCCTTCTCTGTAAATGGCTTCCACCTGTCGGCAGGCAGGGCAAACAAATGCTATGACGCGTCATAGCGACTCCAGTGGTTCACCGTCGTGAGGATAATGTAATCATTCTCAAGTTCTTGAGAACATTGGAATAAGAAATTATGCAATCAGCAACGAAAACCTGCCAAAATTGCAAAGCTCCGTTCACCATCGAGCCGGAAGACTTCAATTTTTACGAGAAAATAAAGGTTCCGCCGCCGACATGGTGTTGGAGGTGCCGCCTAGCTAGGCGTTTAGTTTGGAGAAATGAACGCTCGTTGTATAAGCGGATATGCGATTTTTGCAAGAAAGATATTATTTCTATGTATCCTCCCGGCACGCCATTCCCGGTGTATTGCCACGACTGTTGGTGGGGAGACGGTTGGTCTCCGTTGGATTACGGCAAAGACTACGATTTTGTCGTACCGTTTTTTGAACAGTTTGCAGAACTTCAAAAGGTAGTCCCAAAACCGGCGTTGTACGCCACCGGAAATGTTGGAAGCGAATATTGTAACTATACGGCGCACATGAAAGGTGGCTACTGGATGTTCGGAAGCTGGTTTTCGGAAAATTGCGGTTATGGACAAACGGTATTGGAAAGTAAAGATTGCTGGGATTGTTTGTTCATAAAAAATTGCGAGCTTTGTTGGGCCTCTATCGACTGTGTTCGATGCAATCAGACGCATTTTAGCCAAAATTGCACCGACTGTTTCAATTCGGCATTTCTTTATGATTGTCGAAATTGCCAAAATTGCATGTTCAGCTTCAATCTTCGCAATAAAAGTTACTATGTGTTCAATAAGCAGGTATCAAAAGAGGAGTTCGAAAAAATAAGACACGATACGCTAAGTTCTGCGGCCGCTCTCGAAAAAGCAATGCATGATTTTAAAGATATGGCAGGGAAAGCGGCCCTTCATAAGTTTATGACGGGAGAGCGCAACAATAATGTATCGGGAGAGTTTATTTATAGCTCTAAAAATGTTCACTTTTCTTATTACATCAACGATGGAGAAAATGAAAAATATGCAGTGCGCGGAGGGAAGGGGGAAAAAGACGCCATGGATGTATTCGGCGTGCACGCCGGAGAGCTTGCCTACGAATGTAACAATATTGATTTTTCATCGCGGTGCCTCTTTAGTATAAATGGCGAGAACAACATAAATTCTGATTATCTCGTGGATTCGGATCACGTGAGCAACTCATTCGGGTGCATATCGCTTCGCAAAAAAGATCATTGCATTTTGAATAGGCAGTATGGCGAAAAAACATATAAGGAGCTTCGGAGTAAAATAATCACCCAGATGTCGGAAAAACCATATACCGATAAAAAGGGGAGGACCTACGCATATGGCGAACTTTTTCCCATAGAAGTAAGTCCGCATAGCTATAACGAGACACTAGCCCAGGAATATGTTCCTATCACGGAAGAGCAGGCCGTTAATTTGGGATATGCATGGCAAAATACTGAAGAAAAAAGCTACAGCGTCACCAAAAAATGGAATGATTTACCGGACACAATAGAAGAGGTGTGGGACTCGATTCTCTCTGAAGTTATTCTATGCCAAGCATGGGATACCGATAAAAAAGCAGCTCAAGAACATAAATGCAGTAAGGCGTTTAAGATAACGCCAAACGAACTTGCTATGTACAAGAGATGGAATGTGCCATTGCCGAGAAAGTGTCCGAATACACGGAATTTCGAAATGTCTCAATTGCGGAACCCGGTAAATTTTTGGCATCGCCAATGCATGTGCGATTACGAGATTTATGGCAATTCAATAAAACATCAGCATCACCCCGAGGGCAGGTGCCCCAATGAATTCGAGACCAGTTACGCTCCCGAACGGCCGGAAATCGTCTATTGTGAAAGCTGTTATAATGCAGAAGTCGTCTAGATACATCAGCGCGTGTGACGAATACTATGACATGTCATAGCGACAACATCAGCCTTCCATTATGAGTATTCCTGAAGAAAAAACCTGTCAGAACTGTAAAGCTTCGTTCGTTATTGAGCCGGAACCACAGCCCCAGTTTCGGAAAACTGGAGCTGGACTCCGCTTTGTTTTAAGCTGATTCTATGTATTCTGCCGAAACAAAAGTTTGCCAGAACTGCAAAGCATCTTTCACGATAGACGCTTCGGATTTTCAATTCTACGAGAAGATAAAAGTCCCGCCGCCGACGTTTTGCCCCGAGTGCCGTAATCAGCGGCGTATGGCGTGGAGGAATGAACGCACGCTCTATAAACGAAAATGCAATGCGCCCGGACATTCCGAAGAAGTAATCAGCATGTATGCACCCGACTCTCCTTGTGCCATATACGATCGTGACTATTGGTGGTCGGACGGCTGGGACCCCCTCGAATGGGGCCGTGAGTACGATTTTAAAAAGCCATTCTTTGAGCAATTCAAGGAACTCCTCGAGGGTGTTCCGCATATTGCTCTTTCGAATCAAAACGCGGTACGCACCGAATACGGGAATTATCTCGACGGCAATAAGGATTGCTACCTTATTTTCGGCGGCGGATGGAACGAGAATGTGCGGTACAGCAATAAGATGATGGAAAGCAAGGATTCGCAAGATCTTTATGTCGCATCGAAAAACGAGCTTTGTTATGAATGTATAAATTGTGTTGAGTCCTATCGGCTCTTGTATAGTATGAACTGCAAAAACTGTGCCGATTCGCAGTATTTGTATGCATGCCGCAACTGCACGAATTGTTTTGGGTGCACAAATTTGGTGAGCAAGAACTATTGTATTTTTAATGAGCAATATTCGAAAGAAGAGTATGAAAAAAAACTGAAGGAATTTGCCTTGCATACTCGTAAGGGCAGAGAAGAAGCGGCAAAGAATTTTAGGGACGCATATCTGAAATCCATCCATCGCTACGCGAACGTAGTGAACTCCCCGCATTCGACGGGAGACAACGTGAACAACTCAAAGAATTGCAAGTTTTGCTTTGATATGTATCACGACGCAGAGGATTCAAAATATCTCTTTAGCGCCCTTGCCCTGAAGGACTGCTATGACGGAAATGGAATCTATAAAAACGAAGCCTCCTATGAGCTCGTCGATGCAAATATCGGCAGCAGCAATTTTGCTTCGGTGACTCTTTATAGCTCCGATCATATCCAATATTCCCTGGATTGCCACAGTTCCTCTTGCTTATTTGGATGTATTGGGCTTCGTAGCAAGAAGTACTGCATATTGAATAAGCAGTATCCCAAGGAAGAATACGAGAAAATACTTCCAAAAATCATTAAGCACATGAACGAAGTCCCGTTTATGGACAAGGGAGGGCGGAAGTATGGATACGGAGAATTCTTTCCCATAGAGCTGTCACCCCACGCCTATAACGAAACCATAGCCCAAGAATATTACGCGCTTACCAAGGAGGATGCAGATAAAAAAAGTTTTGCATGGAGAGAAGACACAAAAAGGGGCTATGACATCACCGTTCCTCCGGAGAATTTGCCTGAAACAATTAATGAGGTTACGGATAATATTTTAAAGGAGGTGATCGGTTGTGAGCATGGAGCAAAATGTAACGAGCAGTGCACCGCCGCTTTTAAGCTCATTTCCCAGGAACTCCAGTTTTACAGGCAAATGAATCTGCCCTTGCCGCGCCTTTGCCCCAACTGTCGGCATTATGAGCGGTTCAGGAAGAGAAATCCTTTGAAGCTTTGGCGCCGATCTTGTACCTGTGCAGGCGAAAAATCTAAGAGTGGAGTTTATGCGAATACGGCACGGCATTTTCACGGAGCGGAACAATGCCCCAACGAATTCGAAACCTCCTATGCTCCTGAGCGATCGGAAATCGTGTATTGCGAACAGTGTTATCAAGCCGAGGTAGTATAAATAGCAAGTAGTGAGTAGAAAGTAGGCAGTAGAAAAATACAAGTAGAAACTAAAACCTAATTTCATGGAGCTCCAAGTCGGCGTAAAGATCTTGCTTAATAACGAAGAGGGGAAATATCTTCTCCTTCGGCGCTCGAAGAAAAAATATCCCGAAGTAATGGATATTTGGGATATTCCGGGCGGGCGGATCGACCCCGGGGTTTCGCTTTTGGAGAACTTGAAGCGGGAAATGAGGGAAGAAATCGAGCTGGAGCTTAAAATGGAGCCGAAACTTATCGCCGCGCAGGATATTATGCGGATTCCCGGGCGGCACGTGGTGCGGCTTACGTATCTTGGCACAATAGAGGGTAGGCCCACACTGGATGCCGAAGAAAATGATGAATACAAGTGGTTTTCGCGTGAAGAGCTGGGTTCCCTTGATGGGTTCGATAGGTACCTTAAGGAGCTCATTGATGGAAAACAGATATAGTATTAGGACCAATGGTCGAGGGGGTTGTATATTCAGGTGATAGCGGAGACTTTTGCTCCTTAAGAAGCTCTCGGAGCTCTCGCAGGCTCGGTCTCTGAAGGAGCTGCGAGAGCGAGAGGCAACGGGCGCTTGCCGCAGGAGCAAGCGAACCGTGGTTCTTAAGGGGCGAAAGTTGGAGCTTGTTGGCAATCTATTGACGTGATTGCCAGTAGGGCTTTATACTGTATACTTAAGATATGCCCGACAGGACATTTGAAATTTTGGAGGCGGTTGTCGCCGAATTCATCCGCACCGGAGAGGCGGTGAGTTCCGCCGGGCTTTTTGGGCGGTACGATTTCGGCATCCGGCCGGCGATGATCCGGAGCGAACTTCAGGAGCTGACCGACGCCGGATTTTTGGAACAGCTGTATCATTCCGCCGGGCGCGTGCCAAGCGACAAGGCATACCAGTTTTTTGTGGAAAAAGTGATCGAGCGGACGAAAAGCGATGCGCATCCAACCGAGAAGATCCGTATCTCTTTTCGCAATGCCGATTGGAATGATTTTTCGGAAGCGCTGGCATCGCACTTGGGGCTTCTCTGTGTTGTTGATGATGTTCGCGAGGAGGCCGTTTATAAAGAAGGGTTGGATAATCTCGTTCGGCGTCTCGATTGGGATTCTCCCGAAGAGATAAAGCAAGTAATCCGGGATTTTGAGGAGTTGGACAATCGCGTGAGCGATTTTGCGAAAGGGTTTGTAAACGAAGACGGATTGGATGTATTTATCGGGAGGCGGAGCCCCGTTACGAAGAGCGGCCAGCTTGCCGTGGTAGCCGCGAATTGCGAATCGGACGATGGGAATCTTGTCATCTTGGGTATCGGCCCCAAATGGATGGATTACAAAAAGGTCATCGGGACGTTTAAAAGTTTTCAAAACGTTGGATAAAAATGGAAGAACCGAATCAAAACATTCAAAATAGCGGCGGCAACGAAAATGAAGCCGAAAAAAAGCTCGCCGAGTGCGAAGCGAAGCGCGATGAATATCTTGCGGGCTGGCAGAGGGCGAAAGCGGATTTCTTAAATTACAAAAAAGACGAATTGAGGCGGCTTCAGGAATTCGCGCGATACGGAAACGAGGAATTGATGCGCGATCTTTTGGGGATATTGGATAGTTTTGATCTAGGCATATCCGCGCTTGAAAAGATGGGGCCAGTCGAGAAGGGTATTTATATCATTCGCGGGCAAACCGAAGAAATACTTCGGCGGTATGGGGTCCAAAAAATAGAGATGCAGTCCCACGCGCTCTTTGACCCCACGGTTCATGAAGCGGTTGGCGAGGTGGAATCCGAAGAGCCGCCCGGAACGGTGCTCGAAGAGGTAAGCCCCGGGTACCGGCTTCATGAGAAAGTGCTCCGGCCGGCGAGAGTGAAGATAGCGAAAGGGAAAAATGTCGAATAACTAATTATTCTAATTATACTAAACAAATCCAAATGACGAAATTAGAAATTGATTACTGGTTAGAAATTAGGTCAATTAGAAATTAGAAATTTAAATAAATATCATGCCAAAAATTATAGGGATAGATCTGGGGACAACGAACTCCGCCGTCGCCGTTACCGAAGGGGGCGAGCCGCGCATTCTGGAGAATGCAGAGGGGAACCGCACCACTCCCTCGATCGTCGCGATGAGCAAGTCGAACGAGCGCCTGGTGGGGCTTTTGGGGAAGCGGCAGGCGATCACGAACCCAAAAAATACCATTTTTTCGGTAAAGCGCCTGATCGGGCGAAAGTTCTCCGATCCGGAGGTTGGGCACGACAAGGCGTGGCTTCCTTACGATATCCGACAGTCGGCATCGGGCGGTGTCGAGATCCAAATGGGCGACAAGTGGTACACGCCGGAAGAAATTTCCGCCATGGTGCTTGCGAAGCTCAAGGCGGACGCGGAAGCGAAGCTTGGCGAAAAAGTGGAGGAGGCGGTTATCACCGTCCCCGCGTATTTTGACGATGCAGAGAGGCAGGCGACAAAGAATGCCGGAGAGATCGCGGGGCTTAAGGTGCGGCGAATTATCAACGAGCCGACGGCCGCGGCGCTTGCGTATCATTTGGCTGGCAATAAAGCCGAGCAGAAGATCGTGGTATACGATTTTGGCGGTGGAACATTCGACGTTTCGGTTCTTGAGGTCGGAGAAGCGGAGCTTGCAGACGGCAAGAAAGAGCCGCATGTGGAAGTGAAAGCCACGGGCGGTGATACTCACTTGGGCGGCGATGATTTTGATAAGAAGATAAACGAATATCTCGTTGGCGAGTACAAAAAGCGCGAAGGGATAGACCTTTCGCGGGATTCGCTCGCGCTCCAGCGCCTTAAGGAAGCCGCCGAGCGCGCGAAGCATGAACTTTCAACGGCGATGGAAACGGAGATCAATCTTCCGTACATCAGTTCCGATGCATCCGGCCCGAAACACTTTGTGATGAAAATGACTCGCGCGAAGCTTGAGGAGCTTGCGAAGGAATTTATTGACCGTTCCATTCAACTCACGAAAGAAACGGTAACCGCGCCGTCGCCCAAGGGTGCGGGATTCACTCTTCAGGAAATAAATGAAGTCATTATGGTCGGGGGACAGACCCGGATGCCGGCAGTCTCGGAAGCCGTAAAGAATCTTTTCGGCAAAGAACCGCACAAAGGCATCAATCCGGACGAGGTGGTTGCCGTGGGAGCCGCGGTGCAGGCGGGAATCTTCCAAGGGGACGTGAAGGATATCCTTCTTTTGGATGTAACGCCGCTTTCTCTTGGGATAGAAACACTGGGGGGAGTCGCGACGCCGATGATACAAAAGAACACCACGGTTCCCACTTCGAAGACGCAGGTATTTTCGACCGCCGCGGATAATCAGCCGTCGGTGGAGATACACGTGGTGCAAGGGGAGCGCCCAATCGGACTTCCGCAAATTGAGGTGATGTTCGATATTGACGCGAACGGAATTTTGAACGTCTCCGCGAAAGACAAAGGAAGCGGGAAGACGCAGTCGGTGAAGATAGAGGCATCCACAGCGCTTTCGAAGGAAGAGATCGAGCGCCTCAAAAAAGAAGCCGCGGAACACGCGGCGGACGACGCGAAGAAAAAAGAACTGGTTGAAGCTCGGAATCAAGCGGAGGCGCTTATTTATATGGCCGAGAAGGCGCTTCGCGATGCGGGGGATAAGGTTCCCGCGGACGTGAAAACCGCGATAACCGAAAAGATCGAAGCCCTCAAAAAAGCGAAAGACGGAGAGGACCTTGAGGTTCAAAAAATAGGGCAGTCGGTGTATAATCAGAAACAGGACGGCACTCCCGACAAATCTAGTGGAGACGCAAACCCAGAAACAAAATCTTCTTAATCAGGTCGCTCCGGTCAGGGTTTCCCGCCCACCGGGTTTTTACAAGTCAGGCGCCATCGACGGGCTTGCGGTTCTTTCCGCGTTTTTGGTCGGCTGGGTATTCAAAGGATTCGTCGTCGGAACGCTCGGATCCGTGGCGCTTCTTCTCTCTCTCGCCGCGTTTATGACGCTCGCGTTCCTTTCCACGCTTTTTGCCGAAGGGTTCGGGCGGCGGTCATTTATCGTAATTCTTGAGAGTATCGCGCTTCTTATATTTTTTACGCAGGAAGAAACACGCGCATTCGGCATGGCGCTCGGCATTCTTCTCGTGTTCCTGTTTTGGGGCGAATTTTCCGCGTGGCAGGAGATCCACAACGGATTTCGGCTGCGATTTTTCCGGATCGCGCGGCAGAACTTGAGCAAACTTACGACCGGCATCATTCTTGCGTATTTGGTGATCTATTACCCCTATCTCAGCCGCGAAAATGCGCTGGTTCCTCGGGCCGCTCTTACGGGTACGTTCGATTGGGCAGGGGGCATAGTCCAGCAGTTTTATCGGGATATCAACATTAAGGCGCCGATCCGCGAAGTGGCGGGAAAAATATTAGAGATCAGACTTAACCAGGAACCTTCCTATCGTGCCCTCACTCCTCCGGAGCGGGAGAAATTCATTCGCGAACAGGCGGATACGCTTATTGCGAACGTCGGCGGAAGTCTGGGTTATGCCATTGAGGCGCAGAAGACGCTTGAAGAAACCACTTACGATATTTTGACCAAGACGTTGAATGATCTTCAGGGCCGATTCGGTTCGTCGTTCTTTGTCGGATGGGTAGTTGTGATATTTCTTGTGGTGCGGAGCTTGGGAACTATTTTTTACTGGTGCGTGAGCGGTGTTGCGTTTTTGGCGTATGAGATGCTCCTTGCGTTCAATTTTGTGAGGATCGTGAGCGAACCACGGAGAAAAAGGCGTATCGAAAATTGGCACACCAGCATCATCCGGACAAGGCGAGCGGAGATGAGGGTAAATTCAAGGAGATCAACGAGGCGTACCAGGTTCTTTCGGACAAGGAGAAGCGGAGCCGGTACGATCAGTTCGGTTCCGCGGAACCCTTTGGGGGATTTTCCGCCGGAGGAGGCGGGCCGTTCCAGGGTTTTGATTTTGACATGGGCGGACAGGGATTTTCCGGATTTGGGGATGTCGGAGAAATGATGGAGGATTTTTTGGAGGGGTTGGGCGTAAAGCCGCATCGGAGAACATACGAACGCGGTTCGGATCTGGAGGTTGCGCTCGAAATTTCTCTCGAGGATGCGTTCCGCGGGGCGCCCAAGGATTTGAAAATTTTTACGTTCGTCCGGTGCAAGGAATGCAACGGCCAAGGCGCCGCTTCCGGTTCCGGGCTTTCTCCGTGTTCCGCATGCGACGGGCGCGGAGAGATACGCGAAAACCAGCGGACGTTCTTTGGGACGTTCTCTCAGGTCAAGACGTGTACCAAATGCCATGGCCGCGGGCAGGTGCCGAAGACGGCTTGCGCCGTATGCAAAGGTAGCGGGCGTGTTTCTTTGGATCGCGCCGTTCACGTAGATATCTTACAAGGAGTAGGGAACGGGCAGATCATAAAAATGAAGGGGCAGGGAGAGGCGGGTGAAATGGGGGCGCCTGAAGGAGATCTTTATGTCCGCGTTTCCGTTCGGCCGCATTCCGTTTTCGTCCGGCACGGCGACGACCTCGCCGTTAAAAAGGAACTTCCTGTTTTTGACCTTTTGCGGGGAGAAAAAATAGAAATCCCGACAATAAATGGCGGGAAGCTTCTGGTTGATATTCCGCCCGGGTTTAACCTCAAAGAACTCCTCCGCGTGCGCGGGGAGGGGATGCCGCATTTTGGCACGCACGGCAGGGGAGATATGCTCGTTGATTTTTCGGTAAAGACGCCGAAGAAACTTTCCGCGCGGGCGAAGAAATTACTTGAAGAACTGAAAGAGGAAGAGTAACGGCGAAGTATTTGCTTTTTTCTTCGGTTTCTGGTATTATATCTCTCGGCACAAACCAGCTCCATTTCAAGGGGGAAGGGAATGAAGGCTCGAATTTTTATGGTTGAGGAAGAGAAGACGGTTCCGCCATATATTCCGGCGGTTGGCGTTATCATTAAAGTGCCGGGCATCCCGTCTTTGGTTGACCTCAGGGCCAAGGCGAATTTCGCAAAGGGGTCGGTCTGACGGGCACAGGCTCCCGCCGAAATGGTTCCCCATCAGGAACCCCGGTGGACCGGTGAACTAGTTGCCAGCTTCAGCATTTGGGGGAGTTCGCCTTTCGGTGCTCCCCCTCTTTTTTTGAAAAAAATCGTTGAGTTCTATTCTGGTGCCCACCAGCCTGCCTGCCGTCAGGCAGGGATTTGAACCTGGGACCATCTCATTATCGCGGGCAGTGAAGAAAAAGTTTAAACAGATTCTCCATTTTGTGCCCCCACCAGGATTTGAACCTGGGACCATCTCCTTAAAAGGGAGCTGCTCTACCAGACTGAGCTATAGGGGCACAAAACGGACAAACATTTTAAATGATACAAAGATCTGTTTAAATTTTTAATGAACGAACCCGCGAGGCGGAGCCTCAAAGGGAGCTGCCCTGCCTGCCGGCAGGCAGGTCTACCACTGAGCTATGGGGGCGTTGGATTTATCAATTATACGGCTTCTTTTGTAATTTTCAACGGGGAGTGCTTCCCGCGAGGAACCTATTTTATTTCTTGCCCTTGACGTATGGCTACTTTTTTGTTATCCTAAATTCAGGACATATATGGTTTAATTTTTCTCTCTCGACCTTTTCCGGGGAGGACGCGGATGAGCAAGGATAAAGTAGGCGCGTTGCGGGATCATGTTGACAGAACGTGCCGCCGCGCAAATCAGCTTTTGGATATTCTTCGGCGGGTTGCGAAGACGGAGTTCCGAGTGAAACAGATCAGGAACCTCGGAGCTCCAGACCCCATGGTCCGTATCGCGGAGTGTTCCCTGAGGGAGGCAGAGGGGAAGCTTGCAGTTTTTCTTGCTCACTACCCCAAACTTGCGGAGTCGGCGGCGTTGCTTCGGCTATTTTGCCTTAAAGCCGAGGCAGAGAGGGCTTCCCTTGAGGAGCTCTACGGGAAGAATGCCGCAGGGAAAGCGATCGAGCACCTTGCCTCGGCGCTCGAGGAGACGCGGCTTCAGCTTGTGCGGGACGGGAAAACACGGCGGCTTGTGCGGATGCTCATTAAGAACGGGCGCGCCGTCGAAGCCGAGAAGGTGCTTTGCGGCGTGTTCCCGAACTACGAGCTTCTGCGTTTCCTTGTGGGAGAGATTAAGGATGGTGTCCTCGACCTCCTGAAAGAACTTACGCATGCTTCCCGCGAGAGAGGGGAGCAGGAGAAGCAGAAGAAGCGCAAGAGGCCGAAGAAGAAGAGATAGCGAGAAGCATTGCGGTTTCATGCGGCGGGGTGTCCGGTTCGTTCGGCCCCCGCACTTTTATTTTTCACTTTTTTCCCAATGTCACAGCGGTAAGCCAATAGGCGGGAGTATTACAATTACTATGACATGTCATAGTAATTGCCAAGCTAATCTTGGCGCTTCGCTTTTAAATGTGAGGATAATTGGCGTTCTGGAAAAATAACCCCGAGCCGTGTAGAAGTGTTCTCGGTTTATATTTGTTTGATTCGGTGAGCGAAGATGCGTATTATGTATCGGAAGGTGAGGTGGCCCCCGCACCGAACCGAGCACTGCGCTCTCGCACATCGGTGCGGAGCGAAAAAAGCAGAAGTGCTCGTTTGGTGACGGGGCAGGCGAGTTAGTTTAATGCTTTAGTGGGCAAGTGTGCCGCACTTGCCCCGCTTAAAGCGGAGGGTTGGCTGAGCGGTCTAAAGCGCTGGTCTCGAAAACCAGTTGGGGAGAAATCCCCTCACAGGTTCAAATCCTGTACCCTCCGCTTTGTGTGGGACGAATTTTACCCCGACGCATTGAGCTCATCGAAATGTCGTCGGGCTCACCCCTCACCGCAATAGATTTTTTGGCGAATTAAAATTCGCCAAAAAATTATTGCATCGTCGGAGCTGTAATTCTTTGCCAAAAACAACATAGGGGATTAGAATAGGGCTAGCTCAAAAAGCAACAATTCTATATTCCGGAATTCTGGGTAGGGAGGGTTCGATGAAGACCGTCGGAACACTTTCTTTTTGGCTTGGGATCCTTGCGGCGGCGACCGGAGTTCTCGTGGTGGTGATCAGTCTTCTGTTCTTCCCGGCGAATCACCCATGGCCGTGGTATCTCGCCCCTCTCGGAGTGGGTTCCATTCTTCTCGGATTTGGGCTTCTGTGGGTTGCGTACCGAGTCGAATGGGGAAGTATGAAGTGGTAGGACGTTCACGAAAGGAGGTGAAACCGAATGAACGTACTTGTGTTTGCCGCGCTGTTGCTCCTTGCGAGTCCGGCGGCGGATGCGCGTGAGAGGCGGCTGGAAGTTCTTAGCGACCACGTTCTCCGGCCGGGAGACATGCGGTGCGGTGACTACTTCGCGCTCGCCGGGCAGAATCTGCTCGCGTTCCAGCCGGAGGAGAAACAACGCGTGTACTACAATCTTCTCCCCAAAGAGAATCGGAAAGCCATCGTCACGATCGATGAGGCGGCGGTAATTCCCACGATAACAATGTCCGCGGGAGGGGGCGGCGGCGCGAGGATGGTTGCCGTGCGGCTTTCGGCAAAAGATTACGATGCCGCGCGCGCGTGCCTTCCTTTTCAATTGCAAAGGGGGAAATAGTGGCGAAGTGGATCCTTGCGTTTGTGGCGAAGAGAGCGACCCTTCTTCGCGTTCTAACGTGGGCGGCGGTCGCGTTCTCCGGCGTGCTCATCGTCCTTGGTATTTTCTGGGACAGAGCGTTTCTCACCTGGGGGCTTGCGGGTGTCACATGGAAACTCACCCTCTTGCTCTTGTTTCTCGTGGGATGGTTTTTCATGTGGATTCGGAAACGTTTCTGGCGAAGAGTTGCTAACGGCGGAGGCAATATCCCTGCCGATCCAGATTAGGGCCGTGCGCACATTGCACGGCCCTTCGAATTTTAAAATTGACCTTGGTGTCTATTTAATGATAAGAAATAAGAAGGACCTTGGCATATGCGGACCCGTTGTGTGAAAGGAGGTGGTTGGGTTGAAGCCGGAATATGTAACCGACGTACAGCCGCGGAAATGGCTATATCCCGAACGGTATATTTCCATTCCCATGCTCGGATCTCGGTCCGAGGCTGCGCGGTTCATCAATGTTCACATAAAGAACTTTGAGCGTGCATCCGATCTTGCGCGGCGCGCATGGGAAGCTTCCTGTTCCGGGCGGATAGAGGAAACAAGGAAGATTCTCGAACAGTTGTGTTCCCTTCGCGCCAAACCATGGGAGGGAAAATCATCGAGGGAGCGATGGGCGCACATGGCCATGCAGCTTCCCGGAGATGTCGGCGGCGGCCCGCACAAAAAAAGGATCGGAGCAATCCTTTCTGCGCGATATCAAGGGAGGATTCTCGAGGCGATGTGCGGATTCAACTCGTACTTGCTCCCGTCTCCGGATCGGGAGGTGATCGCCCTGGATTATTGCCGGGAAGCTCTTGAGCGCTATCCTTATCCCGAGAGGATAAGAGTGGCTTTTGATCTTGATTGCCTCGGGCAAAAAGGAACTCTTGATTTTTTCGGGAAGGTGCGGTTTGACGCGGTGATGATCTGCTTCGGTTATGACTATTTGAAGGATCCCGCCGCCACATTCGGGGTGCTTCGGAAGATTCTCGCGAAAGAAGGGAAGCTTGCCCTCGTTGAGAATCCACTGCGCGGCTATCCGGATATCATTCTTCGGCGGTTTGCCCCGGAAGAAGCTACTAAATATCTTCGGCGTGTGGGCTTTAAGAAAGTAACCGTCGAGGACATGGGGATTCGTCCATACGAAGAAGCTCAGCTGGGGTCGTTTGTTCTAGAAACAACAGATTCGAAAGACCGGTTCTATCTAGTGGAGGCGAGTTCGGGCTGACGCAGTGCGTCAGCCCTATTTTTTTAAAATGCTATAATATGATGAACGGCAAAAGTCGTAATTGCCGAAACAATATATGGTCCCTCGATAAACTCGGGATGATTTCCCGAGAGCATCGGGAAATCAAAAATTATGGACTACACAGAAATAGCGTTTTGGGTTGGTCGGGTTCTTTACGGCGGGTACTTCGTGATGATGGGAATAAACCACTTTGCGAAAAACCAGATGCTCGCGGGCTATGCTGCCTCGAAGGGCGTGCCGATGCCCCGGCTTGCGGTCTATGGAACGGGCATACTTCTTCTTATTGGCGGGCTTGGCGTGCTTCTTTGGGCATTCATCCCCTGGGCGGTCTTGGCGTTAGCCATCTTTCTTCTCGGGGTTTCCTTTAAGATGCATGCGTTCTGGAGCATGCAGGATCCGAACATGAAGATGGCGGATATGACGAACTTTTTGAAGAATATGGCTCTCTTGGGCGGCGCCCTGCTTTTACTTTCGATTCCCTCGGCGGGAGGATACCCGTTGTATTGATCTTGGTTTGGAAGATAGCTTTAGGATAAAAATTTCTGCGTCCTTGAGAAAACGCGGGGAGTTTGCTATTTTTCTCTTGTTGCCACCTTAATTCAGTGGCAGAGTAGCTGTTTCGCCAGCCCCGTTAGAAATGCCGATGTAGCTTAGTGGCAAAGCAATGGTTTCGTAAACCATGGACGGCAGTTCGATTCTGCCCATCGGCTCATCGGCATTTCTAACGGGGTAAACAAGTCGCGAGTTCCTTGCCCGCCGGAGCTTTAGCGAAGGAGGGGAATCTCGCCTCCGGCTCAAAATATTGGACAAAGAGGAAACAGTCCCTTCATGGGAGAGGTTGTCCTGCCGCGGCGTGGTCATCGGTTCATAGCCTTATTTGACTTGTTTTGTGTTCCTGGAACATAATCTCAACAGCACGTCCAACTCTTAGCGAAAGTGGGGGAATATATGGAGGCTATTGCGAAATACCCGGTTACTTTGTTCTTTGAAAACGTGGAAGAGATGGCTCCTGGAGAATATGAAGGAGTGTTTGGCGTCCGATTTGATGCGCCATCTATTGAAGGGCGCTTTTACTTTTCCGTAGAGCGCCTCGGTGATCCGGGATGTCGTTTCGTTCTTTCAAAACACGGCCGGGTTGTCGCAGAGTATTCCAGACGGAGAGAAACGCATTTTACCGATACGCAGGAAACTCTCCTGACTTTCTTTCTGGCGGCACTTTTAGAGTACCTGCAGCTTCCCCCTTTTGCTAAAGAGGGTGAGTTGCCTCCTATCACGACGTCAACGCTTAAAAAGCTCAGGAAGATTCTCTCGTAAATCGTTAGAGATTGTGGGTGCCGAAGCGATAGGCACCCTTTTATTTTGTATACTGCCGTGATAAGATAAAAATCTATGGATAAGGATAACGAGCTCAAACAAGCGAAAAGAAATAGAGGAGATCGAGGCGGCGTTCGGGGCGCCGGATTTTTGGCAGAATCGGGCGGTTGCGGACGAGAAAATAAAACGGCTCGGCGAGATAAAGGATGTTGTTGACCGGTATGAGGGAATAGAAAAAAATCTTGAGGCGCTCGGGAAAGAATTTAATGAAGAGCTTTTTTTCGAGACAAAGCGGAAATTTCGCGAGCTTGAGCTCCGTGAGCTTTTCAGGGGCAAATATGACAAGCAATCGGCGGTCGTGGGTATTTATCCCGGTGCCGGCGGGGAAGACGCGGGAGATTGGGCGCGGATGCTTTTTAATATGTATGAGCAGTATGCCCGCCGGAACGGGTGGGAGACGCGCGTATTGGACGATAATCCGAACCGGCGGACGCTCGAGGTAAAAGGACTATACGCATATGGATACTTGAAGGGGGAAATGGGAGTGCATCGTCTGGTCCGTATGTCGCCATTCTCGGCAAAACAGCTTCGGCATACTTCATTTGCGCTCGTGGAGGTGCTTCCTGATCTTCCGGACGTTGAAGAGTCAAAGATCCAGATACCGGAGCAGGATTTGAAATGGGAATTTACGCGTTCGGGTGGCCCGGGAGGGCAGAACGTGAACAAAGTGGAAACCGCGGTTCGCGTTATCCATGTCCCCACGGGACTCACTGCGGGTTCTCGCGCGGAGCGATCGCAGAACGCGAATCGTGAAAAGGCACTCAAGATCCTCAAGGCAAAACTTTTTGATCTTATGGAGAGGACGCAGACAACGGAGCTTTCGAAATTGCGGACGAACGTAAAGCCGGAGTGGGGGAGCCAGATCCGTTCCTACGTTATGAACCCGTATAAATTGGTAAAAGACCACCGCACGGAGGTTGAAACAACGCAGGTGGAAGAGGTGTTGAATGGCGCGCTTGATATTTTTATTGAAAGCGATGTAGAATTATTAAGTAAGCAATAATAGTGCATTTCCTACTTCCTACTTCCTACTTACTACTCACTACTTTCTACTTGCTATCCCAAATGATCGCATTCCAGAACGTTTATAAGATATATAACTCGCACACGACCGCGCTTGAGGACGTGAATTTTCATGTGAACCCCGGCGAATTTGTGTGCCTTGTAGGAAAGTCTGGCGCCGGAAAATCAACGGCTATCCGGCTTTTGATCGGAGAGGAAAAACCGACGCGCGGGCGCATTTTTTTTGGCCAGTTTGAGGTGAACAAGCTTAAGGACAACGACTTGCCGTCGTTCCGGCGGCACATTGGGATCGTGTTCCAGGACTTCCGGCTTCTTCCGAACAAGAACGCATATGAGAACGTTGCGTTCGCGCTTGAGGTCGCGGGGCGGTCACAGCGCGAGATCGGCGAGCTTACGCCGCAGGTTCTGGATATGGTAGGGTTAAGCGAGCGGCTCAAAAATTTTCCCCATGAGCTCTCGGGCGGGGAGAAACAGCGTGTTGCGATAGCCCGGGCGATGGTGCACCGGCCGGAGGTTATCATCGCGGACGAGCCCACCGGGAATCTCGACCCGTTCCACACGTGGGAGATCATCAATCTTCTCCAGAAGATAAACGAATTGGGAACCACCATTATTCTGGCGACGCACGACAAGGAAATCATCAATAGCCTGGAAAAGCGGGTGGTGACCTTGGACCATGGGCGCGTCATTCGTGACGAAGAAAAAGGAAGATACGTTTTGGTATAATGACTAATTAACCTAATTTCTAATTGATCTAAAAAATAACCAATGACCAAAGCGGTTGAAGTTGAGTCATTTTGACATTAGAACTTAGGATTTGATTAGGAATTAGGTAAATTAGAAATTAGATATTTAAGAAAATGGTTACAATAATTTCGCGCATTCTTCACTATGGGTTCAATAATTTCCGGAGGAACGGGTGGCTTTCGACGACGACAGTCATCATTATGGTGCTTTCGCTTTCGGTTTTTATCGGCTTGATCCTCTTCAACGTGTTGACCAAGCAGGCGGTTGCGACGGTGCAGGACAAGATAGACATCAGCGTGTATTTCAAGCAGGCGACTCCCGAGGATCAGATCTTGAGCGTAAAACAGGCGCTTGAGAGCCTAACCGAAGTGAAAACCGTGAATTACATCTCGAGCGACCAGGCGCTCGAAAATTTCAAGCTTGTGCACAAAGATGACGAGACCATCACGCAAGCGGTGAACGAACTTGAGGAAAATCCGCTCGAGCCGTCGTTGAGCATCAAGGCGCAGCAACCAAGTCAGTACGCGATGATAGCCCAGCGGCTTGGCGATCCGAACCTTGCCGCGCTTATCGACAAGGTGAGCTACGCCGAAAACCAGAAGGTGATCGATAGTTTGAGCAATATTATCAACAACGTGAATCGCGGCGGGTTTGCGCTCACCCTTATTATGGCGCTTATCGCGGGTTTGGTGGTTTTTAATACAGTACGCCTTGCGATCTATTCTAACCGCGACGAGATCGGCATTATGCGCGCGGTTGGGGCGTCGAACAGCCTGGTTCGCGGCCCCTATGTCGTGGAAGGAGTTATCGCCGGAATTATTGCCGCGGTCGCAAGCATTATTGTTACCGCTCCGGTTGTATATGCGATCTCTCCGTTCTTCCGGGCATCGATAGAGGGTTTTGATATTTTCCGTTATTTTTTTGCGAATATCCTTGTTTTTATCGGATACCAGATACTCTTCGGCATCCTTATCGGAGGCCTCTCGAGTTTTATTGCCGTGCGGCGGTATCTCAAAAATTAGGTTTCTGTATTCAGTTAGCCGCCGTGGCGCAACTATGACGCCGAAAATACTACGATAACCACCACTATTGTTACTATGACATGTCATAGTAACATCAATTTAGGGCGCAACTAAAAAACATGCATGCGGCGGTGTGTTCTTGCCTATTCGTATCGTAGCGCTTCTATCGGGCTTTTCTGCGAGGCTTGGCGGGCGGGGTAGATGCCGAAGATGAGCCCTATCGCGGACGAAATTCCCATTCCCATAAGCACCGCGGAAATAGGGAGGGCAAATCCCCATAAAAGTCCATAGATCTTGCTGATCACGAGTGCGACGAGAAAAGATACTCCTCCTCCGATCGCGATGCCGATCGCGCCGCCCACTGCGGTCAGTATCACCGCCTCAAGGAGGAATTGCAGGAGGATATTCCGGTTCGTGGCGCCGAGCGCTTTCCGCAGGCCGATCTCCCGCGTCCGCTCCGTTACCGACACCAGCATAATATTCATAATGCCGATGCCCCCTACGAGGAGCGAGATGGCGGCGACAGAGGCGAGAAAAAGAGTAAAGGCGTTCAATATCGTGCTTACGGTTTGCATCGCCTCCTCCTGGGTTTGAACGGAGAAGTCGTCTTTTGCCGGGTCGGTAATATTGTGCTGGGCGCGGAGAGTCCGTTTGATATCATCCACGGTTTCGGTAACCCGGTCTTCGCTCACGGCTTGCACCACGATCCGGTTGAAATACTTGATTCCGAAGATATATTGTTGTGCCGTTGTGTAGGGGAGGAACGCCCCTTCGTCGAAATTTAAGAATGAAAGCTGGCCGGTTTTTCCGATCACGCCGATCACGCGGAGATTCTTTCCCTTAATGCGGATCCTTTTCCCGAGCGCATCCTCATTCCCAAAGAGTTCGCTTTCCACCTTCGAGCCGATGACTACGACATCGGCATAGTTGCGCGATTCTTCGGGAGTAAAAACCCTCCCTTTGCTGGGATAAACGTTATAGATCTCCGAGAAAAAATCCGTGACTCCCAAAATGGTCGGGCGATAGGTTTCGTTTCCATATGCCGCGGATTCGCTGCCGAATACGACCGGCATCACCTGCGTTGCGTAAGGGACATTGTTGCGGTTTTGGAGGGCGCCGAGATCGCTCTCCTTTAGAGAATCAGTGAAAGAGGCGATGATATCGGTCGGCCCGGTGGGTTCGCGTCCGGGGATAATGGCGATCACTTTTGAGCCGATGCTCTGTATCTGCCCGAGTATCAGCCCCCGCGCGCCTTCGCCCAACGACATTACGATAATGATAGCGGCAACGCCGATCACGATGCCCAGGATGGTGAGAAGCGACCGCGACTTGTGGGTGCTCAAGCCCGTTATTGATGTTTTGATGAGTTGCCGGGTCGTCATTTATTTTTGGAAGTGCTTGCGCGCGTCGTGCCGCTCGGCAATGCGGATGTCTTTTTCTATAGCGCCATCCTTCATGTGGATGACGCGCTCCGCGAATTCGGCGGTATAGGTTTCGTGGGTGATAAGGATGATGGTGCGTTTCTGCGTGTCGTGAAGATTTTGGATCGTTTCCATTACGAGCTGTCCGGATTTTGAATCCAGGTTGCCGGTCGGTTCGTCCGCAAAAATGACGTCCGGATTCGTCACGAGCGCCCGTGCGATCGCCGCACGCTGTTTTTCGCCGCCCGAAAGCTGGGACGGCTGGTGGTGGATGCGGTGGGAGAGCCCGACGGACTCGATCGCATCACTCGCTATTTTATCCCATTCCGATTCGTGTATCGAAGAATAAAGGAGGGAAAGTTTTACGTTTTCGAGGACGCTCGCGCGCGGCAAGAGATTAAATGCCTGGAAAACGAACCCCATTTTTTCGTTGCGGATGCGGGCCGCTTCGTCGTCGCTGTATTCAGATATTTCCTTGCCGTCGAACCAATATTCTCCCTGTGTGTAGCGGTCGAGGAGGCCCAAGATGTGGAGGAGGGTGGACTTGCCGGACCCGGAGGGCCCCATCACCGCCAAAAACTCCCCGCGCCCAATGGAGAGGTCAATATCGTTCAGCGCGACGGTTTCCACGCTTTCTCCCAGGTACACTTTGCGAAGAGAACGTGTTTCTATAAAGCTCATATTGCGAGCGGTGGTATTTGTAAGATGGGTTCTACTCCGAAGGAGTGGTCAAAACTTTTTCGCCCGCAGAGAGCCCCTCGAGCACTTCAATATTGCCGTCGCTTCCGCGAATGCCGGGCTTCACCTCGCGTTTTTCTCTCGTACCGTCGCTTTTGAGCACATAGAGGAATCTTTTTTCTCCCTCGAAAAGCACCGAACGCTGGGGAATAATAAGCGCATCCTGCCGTTCTGCGGTCTTGATGGTGATGTTCGCGGTCATGCCGGGTTTTATTCTTCCATCTTCTTTGTCGAGCTGGATCTTTGTTTTATATGTTGGCACTCCTTCGATCACCGTGGTTGCGGGGTCGACCGAAATGACGCGGCCGAAAAATTTTACGGTATCGCCGTACGCGTCGAGAGTGATCGTTACCGGATCGCTGATCTTGATCTTTCCGATGTCTATTTCCGGGATGTTCGCTTCGATCTCGAGGTCGCTTTCGGAAATTACGGAAACAAGCGGAATATTGGGGGCGATTATCTCGCCCTTCGATCCGTCTTGTTTCGTAATGGTTCCCTTTATGGGTGCGCGAAGGAATTTTTTTTCTATCTGTGCCCTGGTCGATTCCGCTTGAGCCTCCGCCTGTTTTACGAGTGCGGCTTGAGCGGCAATTTCTTCCGGCGCCGAACCCGCGCGCGCGAGAGCAAGTTCCTGGCGGAGGCGTTCCGTGGTGAGTTCTTGGGAAAGGATCTCCTGCCTCTTGTCGCTTACGGCAAGGAGCGCGGAAACAACGCTCGTGCGTCCCGCGCTTACGCTTGTGCGGTACGTATCGAGGTTAGGGGAAACACTCGTGCATCCGCCGACGAACGTATCCGTTGTCCGCTCAAGAAAGGTTTTGAATTTGCCGAGATACGTTTTTGCCGAAATAAGAGCGGCATCGAGCAGGGCGGTGTCCGCGGTCGAGCCGAGGGGGCGCAGTTCCGTTTGCCATTTTTTGAGGTCTGCATCCGCAGTAAAGCGGAGCCAGGGAGCGTCTGCGGCGGCATCCGTATCGCAGGAGGTAAAGGTCAATTTATATGCCGTGTCTCCCGAGCCGATGAACACCGCTCCCGTTTTGGTCCGTACCGCGTCGTCCGACTTTGTGTACGCGTCGTTCAGGATGTCGATGACGTTCGTGTATTCGTTCTCGAGGTCCTGTTCCGCTTTTTTAAGTTCGGTTCCTTTTATTTGAAGTTCTTCGGGGCGCGTGCCGCGTTTAAGTTCGTTTAATTTTGCGGTGGCTGCTTCCACGCTCGCGGTCGCCTCGAGGAGTTTTGCGTTGAGCTCGCGAGTGTCGAGTTCGAGAATGATCTGGCCTGCGCTTACCTTGTCTCCAACTGCGCCGTTCACGCGTACGATCCTGCCGGAATTTTCGAACGCGAGGTTTATCTCTTCCGCGGGCTTGATATTCCCCGTAACGCTTACTTCTTCGGAGATCGATCCTTTCGCGACTTCGACAAACTCATATTTCACGCCGCTTCGGGAAGAAAATATCCAAAACGAAATGAGGCCGATGAGAATGGCTACGGGGATAAGAAAAAACGGCCGCAAAAATATTATGCGCTTTCTTTTCATTGCCCTAACAGTATAATACATATTATGGCGGGAAGCACGCGGCGCCGCTCCTTGTGGCGGGCCTTCGCCGTATGTTATACTGGGGCGACGCAATAATTATGGCAAAAGCGATTATTTTTATTGTTTTGGTAGGGGTTATTTTGTGGGGAGCGGTTTCTTATGTGAACCGAAAGCCGTCTCCGGAGACGACGGGCAAAATTACCGGGGCCCCTGCCGCGATGCATATGGTTACCATAAAAACAAATCTTGGCGATATCAAGTTTGAAACGTACGACGCCGATGCCCCGAAAACGGTGGAGAATTTTATAACGCTCGCGAATAAGGGATTCTATAACGGGCTTGTGTTCCACCGGGTTATCAAGGGTTTCATGATCCAGGGCGGCGACCCGAAAGGGGACGGCACCGGCGGACCGGGGTATAAGTTCGATGACGAGCTGAATCCTTCGACTCCCTCGTACCAAGCAGGGTACAAGAAGGGAGTCGTCGCAATGGCGAACGCGGGCCCGAACACGAACGGAAGCCAGTTTTTTATTATGCTCGAAGATAAGCCGCTTCAAAAGGACTATACGATATTCGGGAAAGTGGTGAGCGGGCAGGATGTGGTGGATATTATCGGGAGCGTGAAAACCGACGCGAACGACAGGCCGGTTTCTCCGATCAAAATGGAGAAAGTGACGGTTGGAGAGAAATAGGGTTTTGACTTTTGGCATTATTTGAGGCATAGTGTTCTCGGTTTCCCTTTCTGTTCCCTTTTCGCGGAGGAGGAACAACGCATGCCTGTTGTGCGGATGTGTCCGAACTGCGGTTCGGACGAGTTCGACGGCTCGATGTGCCACAAGTGCGGGAAAGGAACCCGCGCCGGTTCCGAACGTCGCCCTGGCTCCGGCAAGAAGCTGTATGGCCGGCGGACACTCCCCGAAGAGAAGCTTCTGGAGATCCAGGAGAGGGTTCTTCTCGGCGGCAGGGTATAGCCGCACTTTCCGCGAACACACGGAGGCCCCGGAGTTTTTCCCGGGGCCGTTTTTTGCGTGCGGTTTTATATCCTTATTCTAAGGATATAGTTTCAAAATCTGAAGAACTTTCGTATCGGTTTTAGCCCAAAATATCTGAAGAAGTGGATAAAGAAGGCACAGATGCCGAAGAGTATTGTGAGCCACCAGATCCACGGCGGTGGAAAATTTTGCCGGATCGCCCACCATCCGAGGATAACGAGAAATATCCCGAGCTCGATGCCGGATATATCAAGGAGTATATTCAAGATTTTGCTCCAATTCCTCATGTCATTAGTTATGGTTATAGTGCTGTCGGACGCAGTGGGCTCGTTGGTTTAATCTGCGGGCGGCAGCTAGCTTGTCCGCTCGGGCCAGCGGGAGCGCGCGTAAGATTCTATTTCGCTCAACTTTAATGCGGTCGAGATGTTCCCCGTCCGCATGTAAAATTGTTCGTTGTTGTCCGCCCTAAGATAGACCGGCCGCGGGCTTTGGAGCACTTGGATGACGCAGAGATCGTTCCCGTCCATATTGTGGAACCACAGCTTTACGAGATTGCGGAATTCGGGGCCGATCATATTATTCATCGATTGGGTAAAATGATTTTCGAATCCGTCGCTATCCTTTCTCTGGAGCGTTTGGTAATCGTTCCGGAGCCCCAGGGGCGCGTGGGTATCGCTTACGCCCAGAACCAGATACCCGCCATTTGAATTCATGAACGCGGCGACGGTTTTCATAGCGGATTTTTCGATTTCGCGGTTTGCCTGTCCAGCACGGTAATCGAACCGGAGGGATGATTTGAATTCCAGCCGGTCGTGCTCGTTCTCTTTAAGGAGCCGTTCCAGGTCCGGTTTTTTCCCGAAGGCGTTCTCGCCCGCGGCGTGTTCTTGGCGGATGGCCTTTACGATGCGTTCCGGCCAGGAAATGTCCGCTATGGTAAAAAATGAAGGTTCGTTTCCCACTCGGATCGAGCCATAATGGAAAAGTTTTCCCAATAGACCCGAGGAGACAGAAAGCGGAATGGAGGTCGTGGTTGGTACTATCTTTTCTTTTTTAAAAATGACGCCGTGAGAGTGCCGTACAGAGCCAGGTCGGATGGTGTATTCCTCGTAGTACCAAGATAGAAACGCATAGACCGTGAGGACGAACTGAGCTCCATAGAGAAAAAGCATTTTCGCCGCCTGATACGAGAGGAAGTTCGAAAAAGAGAGCTGGGTGTAAAATTCGTATTTTGCGTTCCCTATGAGTGTTGCTATAAAGTAGAGAAAGAATCCGGCGGCTTCAACGGCCACGAATTTCCAGATAAGGACGATTGGGCTCCGCTTGGTCGTTGTCTCGGCGTTCATCACGCCTTTAGCGTAGCACCGGTGTTTCGGGCGGACAAGTGATTGACATTTTCCAGACCGCCATTATGCTTATGGTATATGAGCATTGATTTAGCAATAAAACGAAATTTAAAAAACAGGAAGATTACTGTTGAAATGGATGCAGATAGGCTGGAGCGGCTTGCTGCGAGTTTTGGATTTCTCAGCCCCGATTTTCTTAAGAGTTTGAATCGAGCAGAAAAGGACTACGCGGTAGGTAGGTACCGCAAGATCAAATCCTTGAGTTGAGGTTTTGACGAAAACCCCGCAATCAGTTAATATACTTTTATGGCGAAGAATTTCAAATATTGGCGGATTTCGGTCGCCCTTTCCGGGGTTATTTTCGCCCGTTCCGGGATGTTTTGGGGCGTTGATAATGGTTTTTCTAACTAAGGCGTAATTATAGCAAGAAACCTTTTTCGGAAAGGACGCCCCGGTTGGATGGACCGAGGCATTTTTGATTTATCCTCCCATCTTTTAAGAAATCGGTTTAGTATAAATTCGTTGGCTATCAACCGAAAAACTTATATAAAGAAAAGCAGTCGAAGATCAACCAGAAAAGATGGGAGGGTAAAAAAATGAAAACAATGGAAAATCAAACTACACTTAAATATATGAACGAAAAAAAGAGCGCAATGCCGGCGTATCTTAAGTATATTTTCGCGCTTGCGTTCAAGCAAAAGCGGCGGATAAGGTTTTTGGCTATCCTACTTTTTGTAAGCGTTGCCGCGCGGCTTACGGAGCCATACTTGTATAAGGTGGTTGTGGATACTTTAACCGACGGTCTTGTGGCAAGAGGTTTCGTTTCCGCGCAGTTTACGACGCTTATCGTTTCTGTTGCCATTTGGTTTTTCTTGGCGGTTGTGGTGAACACCGCGAGCGCCCAGATGTCTTTCCTCGTATGGCACATCGGAATTAAGAGTTCAGAAGAAATTCACTTGTTGGGCTATCGGCGCCTCTTGAAGCTCGATTATGAGCAGCATATGGCGGAACATTCGAGCCGCTATGCGAAAATTGTGGATGATGCGGACGTAAGCACGTGGGAGATGACAAACTGGTGGCTCGGAAGGTTTTCCTCCGCAATTTTGGGGTTTTTGGGAATGCTCGTAATTGCACTTATAGTCAGCTGGCAGATGACGCTTATCGCGGTGTCCGTCATTCCTCCAACTCTTTGGTTCATTATCCGGCACGTCAAAAAGTACGAGGACGAACAGCGCAGGGTCAATAAGATGTGGGAGGAAAAGCACGAACATCTTGCGGACCAGGTCGCGAACATCGTTACCTACAAGCTGAATCCGCACGAAAATGTTTTTGTCAAGCGGCACGAAGTATACAGCAACAATGCAACTTCGGCGCAACTTGCCCTGAATAAAAGATGGCGGCTGGTCGAGATGCTGAATCCGGATGCCTTCGCGCGCTTTTTGGTTTTGGGAGCGGGGATATTTTTTGTGCAGAACGGCGCGATAACGCTGGGAACACTCTTTATGTTCATGGGGCTCTTGAACGAAATTTTGACGCCGCTTCATCTTATGGGAGATATTCTCCCGCAGTACACGCGACGCGCTCAGCATATCGAGCGGCTCTTGGGCCTTTTTGCGCAGGAGGATAAAGTGGCGAATCCCGCCTCCCCGCGGAATATTTTAGCGGTCAATGGCAGGGTTGCGTTCGAACATGTTTCTTTCTCGTATCCGCAGGAGAAAAGCGGTTTTCGAATTTCAGATGTTTCGTTCGGCATTGAACCCGGCCAAACCGTTGCGCTTGTGGGGCATTCCGGCTCGGGCAAGACCACGATTATGACCCTGCTTACGCGCCTTTCGGACCCTACCCACGGGCGGATAACGATAGACGGGATAGATCTCCGCGAGTTCGACCTTGAGGAGATAAAAAAGTATGTCGGAACCGTGCTCCAGGAGAACGCGATGTACAATGAAACCATTTCTGCGAATATCGCGTACGGCGATCCGGCGGCGACAAAAGAGCAAATTATCCGCGCGGCGAAGCAGGCGCACGCGGACGAATTCATCCGCAAACTTCCGAAAGGATACGATACCCTGATCGGCGAGCGCGGCATCCGCCTCTCCGGCGGGGAGAAACAGCGGGTCGCTATCGCGCGGGCGATCCTCAAGGACCCAAGGATAGTTGTGCTTGATGAGCCGACGAGCGCCTTGGACAGCATCACCGAGAGGAAGGTCCAGCAGGGGATAAACGAGCTTATGAAAGGAAGAACGACATTGATCATCGCGCACCGCCTTTCGACCGTTCGGAACGCGGACATCATATTAGTGCTTGAGGACGGAAAAATTATCGGAGAAGGCCCACACGAGAAACTGGTAAAAACTTGCCCCACCTACAAAACGATGGTTGATCTTCAGGTGGAGGGATTTTTGGCGGACCGGTCATTGCCTGCGGGAAAGTAAGGATTGGGCGCTGAAGAAAAAAGGCAAAAAGAAAAACCCCCGCCTGCAACTTACGCAGGGCGGGGGTTCATGACAACGGACTTGACCTTGGGTGCTTTCCGCCGTATTCGGTAGGCATCGAGGTTGAAGGCGACCGAGACAATCTGCTGAGCGACGAACACGGGGTGATGCTGGATGTAGAAAAGCCCTCCCGTCGCGGCGTTCATCAAGAGGAACCACCAGTAGCCGGATTGCCGATCCTTGGCGAGGAGGTAGGTCCCGACGAGAAACCCCGCACTCCCGCCGATCTCGAGCCACTGACTTACGGTGTTGATCCCTCCGAAATCGTGGACGCTTAGAGCGATCCCGATGGGAATCGCCGCAAGGGCTGTCCAGTCGAGCCACTTCGGTGCGTCCCGCCTGCTCCTCGCGGCAATGAGGCCGCAGAGCATGGAGGGGAGCCCGCCGAACTCTACCCATCCGAAGATCCAGGCCCGCTCGCGGAAGAAGTAGACGACGATGAACGGGAGGCCCAAGATGTACGCTTCCCACGCCCGCTTCTTCCAGAACCAGAACCACTCTTCGTTCCTTCCTCTCTCTCGTTCCATAAGATCGAGGAAAACCTTGTTCGTGAGGTAGAGCATTCCTCCCCAGAACAGCAGTATGGTGTTGGACAAGGTTCGTCTCCTTTACTCGAATAGTTGGCGCCGAGATTCGATATACTGTGTTTAATTATATAACAGATATATCCTTGCGTCAAACGCTTCGTAATGTCCCAGCACCTTGGAAACACCTGGAGCAAGAACAGGGTATCCTTGGACGCATGGCATATACCACAAATCCATTTCTCCCGCGGGTTCGTAT